>Ga0307439_1000115_pt1 | contig 55911 bp, 37 predicted proteins | sample SalMarWE160490MG_FD_202142 | JGI IMG/M metagenome (GOLD analysis project Ga0307439, IMG submission 202142) | Salt marsh sediment microbial communities from the Plum Island Ecosystem LTER, Massachusetts, United States - WE1604-90 | ecosystem: Environmental > Aquatic > Marine > Intertidal zone >... | reverse complement strand
CCCTAAACCTAAATCCCAGAAAACAAACTACTGTTGTTGTTTGGTGTTACCTTCTGTTCTTCTAACGTATCAAAAGTATGAATTGTTGCACTAAAATCCGAGAAAAATTCAAGATTTAACTTTTTTTTAATATTTATTCTGGCTTACCTACCCCTAAAACTTCTTTTATTGCTTTCTTAAATGTGTCTTTTGGTAAGGCTCCCATAGCCATCTGGGGCTGACCATCCTTTGGAACAAACAAAAGTGAAGGTATACTCCTTATACCAAAAATTGCAGCAAGTTCCTGCTCCGATTCAGTGTCTATTCTATATATATCCAATGAATCATTATACTCTTCTGCTAACTCCTCAATGATGGGTTCAACCATCTTACAGGGCTGACACCAGTCAGCATAAAAATCAATCATGCAAGGCTTGCTGCCTTCAAATTTCCATTCCTTGTTTTGCTCGTAATTGAATACCTTTGTTAAAAAAGTCTCTTTAGTCAGATTTTCTACCATAATGTTATGCTTAAATTGTTTGTATTATAACGTCAAAGATTGTACCGTTGTTCAAATGCTAATTTAATAAATGTTATTTAAGCATTAAATTGTAATTTTGTCATAAATTATGAACAAATCGTCATATCTAGATATGAACAGATGTATATCTGACAGGATTTTCAGCATAATCTCCGATTCTGCATATGAATCAGGTGTTGAGGCATATGTTATTGGCGGGTATGTTCGTGATTGCCTGTTGGACCGCGATTATGACAACATGGATATTGATATAGTTATTGGTGGAAGCGGGATTGAACTGGCAAAAAAGGTTGCAGCAAGGATATCACCCGCAATAAGGGTTAAAGTATATAAGAATTTCGGTACAGCCATGTTCAGGGTCAAAGACCGTATCATTGAATTTGTTGGTGCCAGGAAAGAATCATACAGCAGGGATTCCCGCAAACCTGCTGTTGAAAACGGCAATCTCGAAGACGACCTTAACAGGCGTGACTTTACCATAAATACCCTGGCAATAAGTCTTAACAGGCATAACTACGGGCAATTAATTGATCCCTTTAACGGTATTGATGACCTTGACAACAGGATAATACGTACCCCTCTCGAGCCAGGAAAGACATTTTCAGACGATCCGCTGAGAATGTTAAGGGCTATAAGGTTTGCATGCCAGCTCGATTTTGATATTCATCCTGTAACATTTGAATCAATAAGAAATAATTCTGAACGCATTTCCATTGTCTCATATGAAAGAATTAGTGTTGAACTGAATAAAATAATAATGAGTTCCAAACCTTCCAAAGGTTTCAGGTTACTCTATGACAGCAGTCTTTTAGAAAAAATACTACCGGAGGTTTATGAATTAAAAGGAGTAGAGAAAAAGTATAACAACGGCCACAAGGATAATTTTGAGCACACATTGCAGGTAGTTGACAATATCAGTAAAAAGTCTGATTCCTTATGGTTACGCTGGGCAGCTCTTCTGCATGATATAGCCAAGCCTGCAACAAAAAAATATATAGAAGGTACAGGGTGGACTTTCCACGGACATGAATATATTGGATCTAAAATGGTCCCGGGCATATTTAAAAGGCTTAAACTTCCCATGGGTGACAGGATGAGGTATGTTCAGAAGCTTGTTGCACTTCACCTGCGACCGATTATTTTATCACAGGAATCTGTAACTGACTCAGCTGTAAGGAGATTATTGTTTGATACAGGAGATGATATTGATGATCTGATGCTGTTATGCGAGGCTGACATCACCTCGAAGAATGAAAAAAAGGTTAAACAGCATTTACGGAATTTCAGCATTGTAAGGCAGAAACTCCTTGAAATTGAGGAAAAAGATCATATAAGGAATTTCCAACCACCTATTGATGGCAATGAAATAATTAAAATGTTCGGGATAAAACCCGGGAGGCAAGTCGGCTTATTAAAAAATAGCATCAAAGAAGCCATTATGGATGGAATTATACCCAATGAATATGAAGCCGCCAGGGACTTTCTGATAAAGAAAGCTGCAGAGATGGGTTTAACGCCGGCAGGAAAATAATTTTACCTGCATCCCAGTCTTATGATTACCGGAAGATGATCACTGAAGCCCCCGGTATAGTCATAACCCCACCATGTACTGTATGGTCGCAGGCCTTTATACGTGGCATCTTCTGTTAATAATGCATCCTCGTCAACAATCCTGAAGCTTTGTTTTTCATAATACAGGCCACTTTCTGACTGGTATAATGATGGGGACAATATTACCTGGTCAAACATGTACCATGTTCCCTGGTATTTATAGCTTCCTTTACCGGAATAACCGCCAGGTGCTGTGTTTATAAGGTTATCATTGCTTCTCTTCTTCCCTGCCTGGACGGCCTGTAAAACTTCATGCACTGAATCAGAATCAGGTTCATCATTAAGATCACCCATGATTATTATCTTCCTGTCCGGTCCAAGGCTATCAACTTTTGCTCTCAGAAATGATGCCACCATTTTACGACTGCTTTCTGATTCTATAGCCCCTCCCCTTCTCGAAGGCCAGTGACACACAATTATATCAAGGGTATCAGTTCCAAATTTAAGCCGGTTATGGAGCAGTGCCCTGGTGGCCATATATGTTCCGTCCTCATTAACAGGGTTCCATGACCCGGTGGATATCAGCTGAATTCTGTCTTTCCTGAACAGCAAGGCAGTATTTATTCCCCTTTCATCCTCCCCTGAGGATATTATGTAATCATATCTGTCACGATAGAGATATGTCTTTTCACACAGATCTTTCAGTACATTCCCATTCTCAACTTCACATAAGCCTATAATATCAGGAGATGCCATATCATTTCCACACAGTACTATTACTTTAAAAACGTTATTAAGCTTCCTGTAATATTTATAAGAAGCCCATCTTCGTGGAGATACAGGCAGGAATTCATCATCATCAAGATCACTGTCTATGGTATCAAAGAAATTCTCAACATTATAGAACATTACGTCAAGTTCATTTTTTTGCCCGGCATGTGACCTTCTATTAAGATCATTGGAAGGAAGTATAATTACTCCAATAAGGAGCAGCAGGAGTAATAATTTATTCGTTCTCAGCATTTTCACCTGGTTGTTTTTCGTAAGCCCCCATATCCGGGGCTTCATCACCCAACCTGCTCATTCCCCGCAGGTCAATGGGGACTATTTCAGCATAATATGTTAATCCTTTATTTATCAGTGGTGACAGTGTATCAGGGCGGAAGTCGTAATCATCCCAGCTTAAAAACAATGGATTCTCATTGAAGAGACAATTGTCATAGATATATCCCTGCAGGTTTTCGTTCCGGACAAAACAATTGACAAATTCAATATTAAGCTGTTCTTCCTCGGAACTCTCTATATATATTTCTGACGACTTACGTCCTGTAATAACAGAATTATAGAACCCTGCTTTTATCAGTTCTCCGACATATCGTTCTTCATTATAATCATAAAAATCACTGATATACACCGAAGGGCTTGTCCTGTTAGAATAATCCCACTGATTGGCTATAGTACAATGTATAAAACTGTAATTGCCCCCTGATGCAAGAAAAGCGCAAAAGTACCCGCAATGTGCAATAACAACATTCTCTGCTGTTATACTCGCACCCAGTGATGATAATCCGCTAACTGACATATGAGCAATGATGAGGTTATGTAATTCCAGGTCAGGTGCCTGGTCTGTAGTTCCCAGGTTCCCTGCATGAATGCCCGACACTGCATGTTTTACACTGGCATTTTTTATACTGTTGCCGGAGCTACCATTTAGAAAATATAATCCCTGCCACTGGCCAGGCACATCCGAGTACATGGCTTCAATCCTGTCCGAAGCGAGAATGACAGGTTTCCCGATAGTTCCTTCAATCACCAGGGAACCGGCAATATACATAGTTGACCCCTTGTGAAACAATATTTCAGCACCTTCATTTATGGTAAGTACGTGGCCGGTATCAACAATCATTGAATTATATACTACGTAAGGTTTCCCTTCAGTCCATGTTTCCGTTTCAACAATGGCAGAATTAACCAGGTTGATATCCTGGCCCCAGGCAATAAGATTTACATCATGGATATTTCCTTTAATTTCGAATTCTATCGAATCGTTTATTAATACAGGGCTATTTTGATCATTCGGATCAATAATGGCATCAATGAATATAAAAATGCTGTCAGACGGGGCTATTTCTACATTATTGAAGCTATTGGATGGGACACCATCAATATTTAACCTGAACGGAGAATTATCTCCCCCGGCGAGTTGAATTCTGTTAATAAGCAACCATGATCTGTAAGGATTTATTACCCTCAGTTCTTTCGTTATTGTACCTATACTGGTAAATACTGTATCAAAGTGTATGGTGTCTTCAGAAAACTCAATCCTGGCAATATCACCCTGAAAGTATCTTTTCTCCTCACATGATGACAGGTAAATAAACACTATAAGCAAAAAAAGGTAAAGCTTATTCATGAATAATATGCAGCTTGCTCAAATCACTAGTACTGGTTTAGCCAGCGGTATCTCCTTGCATTATCTCCAAATTTAACAGCAAATGACAGTTCATGTGAGCCGTAACTATGCTTTCTTATATCGGTTAAGGCAAAGTCAAAGGCATATGCAAAATAAAACCTGTCATATGTAAACCCGAGCAGCATTATCAAAGCATCCTGTGTGCGGTATGATATACCTGCCCAGTAATCTTCACGATAATATATCCTTGTGGTAATATCCATCTGGGATGCTTTAAGGATCATATCTGATGATTTTAAAAGAGCTGATGGTTCAAGGATCCAATCGTTCCCGGCAAGTGGAATTTTCACTCCACCTGTCAGAAAGAAGTGCCCCAGCTCGGTTCGTGGATTTTTCGCGGTATTACCCAGTGTAAGGGACCCCCTGAATAATTGGGTGGCAGAAAATCCAAGATAAAATTTTTCAGCTGTATAGCTTACTCCAAAATTGAAATCAGGAATAAAGACAACCCTGTCATAATTATTCAGGAATTCGTCGTCAATATCTGCTACAACTGCACCATCCAGGTCTATGGCAAACTGGTATACGGTAGAAGCCAGGCCGAATGACAGCTGTGACCCGTACCTGTCAATATTTATGTGGTAAGCGTAGGCCAGTTCAAAGCCTGTCCTTCGTATAATGCCGTTCCGGTCATTGAAAATATAACCACCCAGGCCAACCCTGCTTTCCCTGGTTGGTTTGACAATTTCTTTCCTGACTGATGTTGACCTCTGGATATAGCTGTTCCTGAGAAGCCTTGTCTGGAAGCTGACAGCATAAGTACTTGGGGAAGAAGGAATGCCTATCCATTGCTCCCTGGCTGTCAGATTCAGTGTAGTATACCCGTCATTTCCTGCATATGAAGGATTTATTAAAAATCCGTTCATTACATACTGGCTATACATTGGAACCTGCTGGGCATTTAATGATATACCCAGCAGCATTCCACATATGATAATCAGTATTTGTTTAGTATTTCTCATATTGACGATAAAAGTTAGTCAATTTTATCTAATAATTGTTATAGTCCCTGTTCTGGGGGTAGAGCCATCACCAAGATTAAGTATATAGTGATAAGAATCAACCGGCAATGCTTGGCCTTTATATGTACCATCCCACCTGTTCTCCTCCAGGTTTTTGGCACTGAAGATCATCTTACCCCACCTGTTGAATATCTTGATTTCAGCATTCGGATACAGACCTATATTCCTTATTATCAGAAAATCATTTTTCCCATCAACCACACCTGGAGTGATCACCTCGGGCACTTCAAGACAGTTGATCCCGATAACACCCACTGTAATAGTTACCTGTTCCGTACAACCATTGGCATCTGTTACCTCAACAGTATAATAACCAGCATATACAGAAGTACGATCTTCTACGGTTACCTCATCATTCCAAAGAATTGTATATGGTGTGACACCTCCTGTGATAGTCAGGTCGATGGACCCGTCCTCAACATCCGGACAGGATGCATCAGTAACAAAGTATTCAATATCAAGCTCATCAGGTTCATTCAGGCTTACTTCATAAGTTTCTGAACATCCCATGTCATCTGTTACCGTTAGTATATAATCACCTGCTTCAAGGTCATAGATATCCTCATCTGAAGATGTAAAACCACCGGGTCCTTCCCAGTTGGTATTCAGTGTACCGATACCTCCGCTTACATCAACCTCAATATACCCGTCTGTTTCGCCATAACAGGTCACCCCATACCCGTTATAATCTGATACATCCACTGGTGTAATTACTATCTGAGGTGGTTCAGTTATTAGAGTGTCGAGGGTAAGCACATTGCAAGTATTCGCATCGGTAAGGTTCAGTGAATACAGACCGGCTGAAAGGTTAACCAGGTCTTCTTCTGTCGAGGTAAAGTCATCGGGACCGGTCCAGTTAATAGCATATGGTTGTGTGCCACCGCTTATAGTAATACTTATTGAAGCATCATTCGAACCATAGCAACTATTATGAGTTACATTATCAAGTGTATAAGTCAATACTTGCGGTTCAATTATTGTTATAGTGGTATCTTTCCGGCAACCGTTGTCATCAATAACTGAAAGATCATAATCGCCGGCAGACAATCCCGTGAATTCCCCTGATGCCTGGTAAGGAGCACCATTAATACTGTACTGGTATGGTGCTGTTCCCCCACTGCCACTGATTCGCAATATTCCGTCTGTCAATCCATTACATGTTATTTCCGAATGTTCATCAACAATAATTCCCGGCAATTCATAAATAGTAATAATTTTATCATCCGAGTCTTCCCCGCATGATCCTCCGCCTGTTACTGTCATAGTCAGGGTTACTGAACCTGCACTTATATCACCAGCTCCAAATGTATACACAGGATTATCAATTGTGGCATCATCGAAGCTCCCGTCTCCGTTGCTTGTCCATAAAACAGCACCCCCACTGGAGGAGGCATCTGTAATGGTGTAGGTATTTTCTGAAGCACATAGGGCATCATCCGCACCTGCATCAGCCACTGCTGCTTCACTTATAGTCAGTTTCATGGTATCACAAACAGCTGTACATCCTATCACAGGTGTTACATCCATGTACAATTTAACACTGTCACTATCTGTTATACCCAGTGTGTAAGTAGGGTTAACAAGTGTCGGATCATCAAACACACCATCGCCTGTTGTACCCCACAAAACAGTTCCATTGACTACTGAAGCAGCACTTAAGGTATATGATCCATCAGTTATGCAAATATCATCATCCGGTCCTGCATCAGCTACAACAGTGTTTGTGTCGCTTACTGTCACTGTTGCTGTACCACCGGTACTGTTTCCTGCTTCATCATATGCAGTTATATTCACAGTATTTGCACCCAGCATACTGCAGTCAAATGTATTTATATCGATTGTAACACTGGTAATACCACAGTTATCATATGATGCAGTGGTATCCCATACGTATGAGCTATCAATAGTGACTATGTTACCTGCTCCAATATATACAGTTGTATCTGTGCTTACAAGTACAGGATCAGTGTCATCAACAACATTAACATCAGCATAGCAATCCGCGGAATTCCCGCTTCCGTCAGTTGCAGTGAGGGTAACCGTTGTAATGCCGGCAGGTATTACTGTTCCTGCAGCCGGAAGCTGTGTGATTACAATGCCCGGACTGCAATTATCCGTAGCAATAACTTCACCTGTCAGATCAGGCATTATTGCCTCACAGTTATTATCAGCACTAACTGTTCTGTCAAGTGCACATGATGTTATCACCGGGGCTTCATCATCAGTAACAATAACATTAAATGTACATATTTCAGTATTACCACAATCATCTGTTGCGGTATAGGTAACTGTGGTTGTACCTGTACTGAAGGTGGCTCCCGGAACATGACTGCCGGTGAAGCTTGCCAGGTTGCAATTATCAGTAGCAGTGGGTTCTGTCCAGCTTACCACTGCATCGCAGGTTATGCCATCTGCAGGCACTGTTATATCAGCCGGGCAATTGTTTATCACCGGATCAGTTATATCTTCAACTGTGATGGTTTGCGTAACATTAACTGAGTTCCCACAATCATCTGTTATTGAGTATGTTCTGGTTATTACCTCAGGACAGGTATTGCCATCACTTAAATCACTTACAAAGGCTACAGCCGGTGCTGCTGTGCAGTTGTCCGCTTCATCTGTAACAACCGTGATATCCGGTGCAGGCACATCGCCTGAACACTCCACGTTAATTGGTGGAGGGTTACTGGCTGTAGGTGGTGTAATATCATCAATTATGATGGTTTGTGTGACATTAATTGAATTTCCACAATCATCCGTAACTGAATATGACCTTGTTATTACCTCAGGACAGGTATTGCCGTCACTTACGTCACTTACAAAGGTTACAGCCGGTGCTGCTGTACAATTGTCTGCTTCATCTGTAACAACAGTGACATCAGGTGCAGGTACATCAGCCAGGCACTCAACGTTAATTGGTGAAGGGTCACTGGCTGTTGGCAGTATTACATCATTAATCGTAATAGTCTGTGTAACATTTATCGAGTTACCGCAATCATCGGTCACTGAATAAGTCCTTGTTATTACCTCAGGACAGGTGTTACCATCGCTCATATCACTCACGAAAGCTACTGCGGGTGTGGCTGTACAGTTATCTGCTTCATCAGTCACTACTGTAATATCCGGTGCAGGTACATCAGATAAACACTCTACATTAATTGGTGCAGGGTCAGTGGCTGTTGGTAATGTTACATCATTAACCGTAATAGTCTGTGTAACATTTATCGAGTTACCGCAATCATCGGTCACTGAATATCTCCTTGTAATTACCTCAGGACAAGTACTACCATCGCTTACATCATTTACAAAGGCCACTGTTGGCAATGCAGTACAATTATCTGCCGCATCAGTAATGACAGCAATATCCGGTACAGGCACATCACCTGAACACTCCACACTGATTGGTGGAGGACTACTGGCTGTTGGTGGTATAAGGTCATTCACTGTAATAGTCTGTACATATGGCGCACCCGGGTTACCACATTCGTCAACAGCAGTCCAGCTTCTCGCACGGACATATGCATCAGGGCATAACGGGTCAGGAACAATATTATCGCTGTCCAATGTAATTACTATTGATCCCGCAGCAGTACAATTATCAGTAAATGATGGTTCCATAAGCAGTGCTGCTGCAAGTCCGGCTGCATCGGCGCAATCAAGATTAGCATCAAGATCACCTGGTGCTTCTACTGCAGAAGGACCGGTTATATCATCTATTGTGATCGTTTGTGTAACATTGATTGAATTACCGCAGGCATCGGTAACTGAATATGTTCTTGTGATAATCTCCGGGCATGTATTACCGTCGCTTACATCACTTACAAAAGCCACCGTTGGCGCTGGCGCGCAATTATCAGCTTCATCGGTCACTACTGAAACATCAGGTGAAGGTACATCACCTGCACATTCAACACTTATTGGTGCGGGGTTACTTGCTGTTGGCGGTGTTATATCATTTATGGTAATAGTCTGGGTTACATTGATTGAATTAGCGCAGGCATCAGTCACAGAGTAGGTTCTTGTAATTACTTCAGGGCAGGTATTGCCGTCACTTACATCACTTACAAAAGCTACAGTTGGTGTTGCTGAGCAATTATCCGCTTCATCTGTAACAACGGTTACATCCGGTGCAGGCACATCAGAAAAACATTCTACATTAACCGGTGCAGGATTGCTGGCTGTAGGTGGTGTAACATCCTCAATTGTGATAGTCTGGGTAACATTGACAGAGTTACCGCAGTCATCGGTCACCGAGTAGGTTCTTGTAATTACTTCAGGACAGGTATTACCGTCACTTACATCACTTACAAAAGCAACGGTTGGTACTGGCCCGCAATTATCAGCTTCGTCAGTCACCACTGTTATATCCGGTGCAGGGACATCTCCTGAACACTCCACACTGATTGGCGGAGGATTGCTGGCTGTAGGTGGGGTAATATCATCTATTGTGATAGTCTGTGTTACATTAATTGAATTTCCGCATTCATCTGTCACTGAGTATGTCCTTGTAATTACTTCAGGACAGGTATTGCCGTCACTAACATCACTTACAAAAGCTACTGCTGGTGTTGCAGTACAGTTGTCTGCTTCATCAGTCACAACCGAAATATCGGGTGCAGGCACATCGCCTGAACATTCTACGGTTACAGGTGCAGGGTTACTGGCTGTTGGCAGTGTTATATCATCTATAGTTATAGTCTGTATACAGGTCTGGCTATTACCGTTAACATCAGATATCCGGTATGTTCTTGTAATAATTTCCGGGCATGTATTACCGTCGGAGTTTTCAGAAAGCAGTATAAAACTATCTGTGTCTACATTACAGTTATCTGTTGCTGTTCCGCCGGCTGCAGTAAAATCAGCATATGTAAGGTAGGCCGGTTGTTCAGAAATATCACATACCGCTGAGAGGTTACCCGGGCATATTATCACCGGAGGTGTGACATCACTTACAGCAACTATAATATCTTCAACTCCTGTGCAACCGTTTACATCCACAATTGTCACTGTATAAGTTCCATCTGTTAACCCGGTCTGATCTTCATCGGATGGCGATAATCCGCTTCCGTCTGAGGTAGTCCATAAGTATGTATATGGTGCTGTGCCTCCTGAAACGGAAATATCAATTGCACCATCAGTATCTCCGGCGCACTCAACATCTGTTACAATATAATCCACAACTATTTCATTTGGTTGTGACACATTAAATGTTTCAGGAGTAACACATGCCAGTGCATCAGTTACCCCAACACTATAGTTGCCTGCTGTGAGGCCTGAAATATCCTCTGTGGTCTGACCACCCGGTGACCATAAAAATGTATAAGGGCTTGCACCTCCTGAAGGTGTAATGTCTATAGCACCATCGGCAGATCCAAAACATGTTGGTTCAGTTATAACAGCATCTATTGTAAAAGGAGCACAGGCATAACCAATGCCGAACTGTGTGCCAAGTGTCGAAATTCCGTTTACCAGAAAATACCTGTAGACATGGGGTGGTACAGCTGCAACATGATTACCATCGAATGACCAATCCAGGTTATTTGTTCTTTTCAGTATCCGTGAATTTATATTGAGCGGATAACTTATGAAATTAGTTGCCTGTAAGTCAAGATTATAATTGGCCAGGTTAAAACCATTTGCTGCAGTAAAATTCCAGTAGCCATCGGTAAACTGGTATGCAATATCTGTTGTAACATCGACCAGTGGAAGTCCTGCTGATCCCGGATCAACAGGCAAAAATTCAACTATCACAGATCCCGGATTATTTAACAGGTTAACATACAGGCTGGCCAGGTGATATGAAGTGGTTATACCTACCGGGAAAAAAGTGTTGCCAAAGGAATTGATCCATCTCTCCATTCTCCCTGTCACAATACCGGAAACATAAGTCAGTGAACCAATATTGGCTGCGTCAGTTCCGATAGTAATAATACTGGAACCGGTTACGATATTTCTGCCGGCCATCTGAAGATTATTTCCGACTACCACATTATCTGCCAGGACTAAATCTCCGTATGTATTGGAATAAACCAGGTTGTAATAATTTTCCACCCCTGTAATTGTCTGGTCGGTAACCCCGTTTAAAGTAACAACGGATGTCCTGGGTTCAAAAGTGGCACCATTATTAGTCCAGTCACCGGCAATATTAATTGAATAATTATTCAGGCTTACATCCAGGGTACTGGTTCCGTTTATCAGAAGATCTCCTTCAATGATAACTGAATTTGACAGTGTTTTAACACCTGATCCACTTGAAGAAAGGTCATTATAAACAGAATTAAATGGTGTTTTAATTGTCTGGTCAGCTCCATTATAATCAACAAGGTTCTCCCTGGCAAAAGCTCTCAAGGCGCCTGTTGCCAGCAGGTCGCCTGTTATTTCCAGAATCGAATTTTCAGAGTTTATCCATGTAGTTGTTACATCCGCACCAATAATATCTCCGTCTATAGTTATGCTACCGTTGTTGGTTACAAAAACACTGGCTCCCAATGTAATATCACCTGCATTGATAGTGAGTGTGCTTCCGGAAGATATTGATTTATTACCGGCAGGAATAGTCAAGCCTCCCGCAACTGTTCCCTCACCATCGATTTCAGTATCTATCCCATCGAGGGTGAAATTTCTGTCTGCTCCGCCCTGGTATATACCATCTAAAATAAAATCGCCATGTATCACAAAAGGCCTGGTATTATAATTTACGATCCCGCCTGATTCTATGATCAAATTATTTATTTCTGTATCATCTGCATCAGGCAGGGTAACAGTATGACCATTATTGACTCTTGCATTATCCGTACCCAGGGGTATGCAGTTACAATCCCATGTGCCGGGATCATCCCAATCACCGGTTTGTATACTCTCGATAATACCGTATAACCTGACCTCAAGATCAACAGAGGGCGCCTGCGGACAACCTGGCAGTTCGGCAACCACCGAAACATTACCGGTTCCGGCTGCATCCCAGTCAACTGTTATACTGTTTGTATTACCTCCTGAGGCCTGTGAACCACCAGTTACAGACCACTGGTAGGTATAACCCGGTCTTGACGGAACTGAATAAGCCACACCTGTTGAATATTCGGCTAAAACAGTTATGCCTGTAACTGATTCCGGCGGTACAGAATGCAATATTACCGGGAGCACAACCGGGGCTCCGTTAGTGCAGGTGTTTGATTCAACTACAGCCACACTGGCATCATCAGTTCCAACAGCATCCCAGTCAACGGTAATGCTGTTTGTATTCCCGCCTGAAGCCTGCACTCCGCCTGTTACAGTCCACTGGTAGGTATTGGGAGGGTTATCCGTTACTGAATATGCTACTCCGGTTTGCCCGGCACATACATCAACCGGTCCTGTTATTACTGAAGTGACAGGTTTGACACAATCTGTGTCATCTCCAAAAGCATAATGGGCGGGTAGTGTTTTCAGGCCATTCCTTCTGGCTGTAACACCGGTACCTGCCACATGTGATCCCCTGGCCTGCCAGTCACCTGCTGCACCTGTTCTTGTAAGGATACGTGTATTATTATCGATTGGGAAGGAAGCAAATCCAAGCCCGCTTAATTGTAAATTATAATTACTGGCCCCTCCTAAATTAAATCCGTTATCGTAATCCAATGACCAGTATCCTTCAACAAAAGTATTATATATTGTAGTACCTGCATCATCAAGCGGAAGGCCATTATTCCCGGGATCATTACCGGTAAATTCAGCTAAAAGGGTACCACCGGAATTCAACCCGTTAATATTTATCACTAATCTCTGGGCATTTATATTACCAACCGGAAATTCATGCGATCCGGTATTATTTATCCAACGTTCAAACTTACCCTTTATATAACCCCCAAAATACGACAGGCTACCCAGTTCTCCCGTAGCTGTTCCTGTTCCCAGGGTAAGTTTATTACCGGATGAGTTAATCACACCGGTGACCATTGAAAGAATATTCTCAATAATAATATCATTTTCCAGTATGAGTTCACCGGAGCTTTTATTCAGCCTGAAATTATAAAATCGTTCAAGCATTGGATTGTTGATAGTCTGGTTCCCTGCACCGCTAAAGGATACACGCCCCGCACCCTGAGCAAATTCTGAAAAGTTAGTCCAGTTACCTTTGATATCTATATTAAAATTATTGCTTTCAAGTGTGGCCGAATTGTAAATTTCTATATTCCCGTTTATCACAAGGGATCCAGGCAAGTCCTTATTTCCGGCACCTCTGAGTTTAAGGTTGTGGTATGTTGCACCAGATGGCAGTTTAATATCCTGGTCCCCGAAATTGTTGTATTCGATCGTATTCCCGGGGGATGAAGCATTCATTACCCCGGTTGCCATCAGGCTGCCACCGATGGCGAGATATGAACCATCAGAATTAGTCCATATGGATGTTGTGGCATTAATACCGTTTAAATTACCGGTAATCTCAATTTTACCTTTATTAGTAAGTGTAACGGAATTTCCCAGGCTGACTTTTCCATATACTTTAAGATTGCTTGAAGACAGGATGACTGCATTTGCATTAATTAATAAGTCCCTGTCTGCATAATCGACTTTTATAATTCCTGTTCCCCCCAGTGTATCACCGTTAAATACTAAATCTTTTGCACTAATGTTTTTAGATGTGAAGCTACCATCCACAATGAATTTGCCATTCACGGTCAGGGTCCTGTCATCTGCATTAACCACCCCGCCAGGTTCAATTGTCAGATCGTTGATAGTAGCATCTGATCCAAAGAGGGTGACTGTTGTTCCTGAAGCAATAATGGCATTATCATTTGAGCCCGGTGCCACACCGCCAATCCAGGTAGTACCATCGCTCCATCTCCCGGATGTGGCAGAGGTATATGTGGTCTGACCCTTAAGCAGTAAGCCATTTAAAATAAGTAATGAACCAATCAGTAAAAGTTTGATACTTCTTTTCATATCTAGTTAGGTCTTCTGTGATGGTATATCATATAAAATAAAAAAATTTGATACCCGACTATTTAATCACTTGATTATAAAGCAAAAAGTCAGGTCATTTATCAATTTTTTAAAATAGTTAATTTATTCAATTAACATAAACCATTTCTGTTCAACAATATATTTCTTTCTTTTGACAGTGAAATTACGAATTAAGTTGCATCCATTTATCATGATAAAGGCCCCATTTCTCACAATTTATGCACAATACATAAAAATTTAGTAAAAATCCATACCTGGCAGGTTTCTGTTTTTGACATAATCGTAGATTTTATTATTACTTCACAGTTCATACATGGGACTCATATTTATCTGGTTATATGGCACATATACTTACCGAAATGCAGTTGCACCAATAATTCAGAAGAATTTTTTTATGAATAGATTTTTTGGATTATATTTGCACTCTCATTTGGGGTGGTTAGCTCAGCTGGTTCAGAGCACCTGCCTTACAAGCAGGGGGTCACTGGTTCGAATCCAGTACTACCCACAGAAAGAAAAACCGTTCACGCAAGTGATCGGTTTTTTGTTTTCGGCTCCGTCAAAAGCTTGCTTTTGTAAGGGGGGAGAATCCGGTGTTAGTGAGCACCCTATTCCGGTTTTGAGAGAGCAGTCCTTAATTATATAACTTGTATTATAGGTTTGTGCTGATATTGCACTGTTTACATTCCGGTTTATGGTGCTCAATCATTTCCGGAACCGGTTGCTCAGTTGATCCGGAATGTGCTGCTCTGAGTGACCGGATTTTCCAATGTGACACAGAAATGGAAAAATATTTGATTGCATGTGTTGATTTAGGAAGGAAGAATCAAGAAAATTACTGATACTGAGATAGTATCTTTGATGAACCTTTTTTGTCTATAACTGATAAATATATAAAGACTTCGTAAACCAGCCTTTTATAGGCAGTCAATCTGAAAGAAACGGTAGTAAACCATCACCTCTTTATCAGGGATAAATAATATAAATCTACCAGGGAGTATCCCGTTGCCCACATTTTTTAGAAGCAAGTAAAGGCTCCATCAATAATGAAATCAGATCCGGTTGTAAAACTACTGGTATCACTGGCAAGGTAAACAGCTATCCCCTGAAGTTCATCGGGACGTCCCATCCGGTGAAGAGGAGCCATATTATTCCATTGTTTAATCAAGGGCTGAAGGTCAGGTGAATTTAAAGTAAGCTCAGTGCCAATATATCCGGGGCTGATGCTGTTTACCCGCACATTTTTAGTAGCCCATTCAATAGCCATCGATTTAGTAAGTTGGATGACACCTGCTTTAGAGGCATTATACGCACATTGTGGTTGCGGAACATTTACAATGTGGGCAGACATGGAAGCCGTATTGATAATTGAACCGCCTGTTCCCTGTTTTATCATTTGCTTCCCGGCTGATTGTGCTGATAGAAAAACCCCTGTGAGATTTATATTGATAACTTTCAGCCATTGTTCCAATGTCATTTCCTCTGCTGATATATTCATGCATATCCCTGCATTGCAGAAGGCTATATCTAAACGACCAAACTCTTTTACAATTTTTATCATCATGTCATCCATATCAGTCTGGTTGGTAACATCGGCCTGAATAGCCATCGTTTTTGTACCAGTTCTATTCAGTTCATTAGCTGTTTTCTGAGCTTCTTCAATATCGATATCTATAACAGCTACATCGGCACCAGCTTCCGTTAGAGCCGTTGCAATACTTTTCCCAATACCACGAGCTCCCCCTGTAACAAAAGCTTTCTTGCCATCTAATCTCATTTTTTCCAAAATTTTCATAACAAAATTCTCCTATTATTTAATGTTAGTTCCAGACTCAAACAACTATTTGTTAGTAATCTGTATTAATTATTATTAAAAATACTAGCTACCAAAGTGACTGTAAAAGAATCGCCAGCAACTTTATATTTTCTTTCCATAACCTATAAATCGATGATTACTTTCATTATTTTATCTTTTTGTTCTTCAATGTATTGATAAGCATCATCATATTGATCAAACGAAAAATGATTTGTTACCAAAGGAGCAAGGTTAATCTTACCTGAAGCAATTGCATCCACCGCCTCAAGGTAATCTTCATGTAAGTACATCAGCGAGCCAATTAACTTTAGCTCATGCTCTCCAAGGTAGAACATGTTCACACGGGGATTTTGCGCATATACGCCAAGATTTATGATTTCACTTCCCTTTTCGATGTATTGCAGCAATACGTCCAATGAGTCCTGAAAGCCTGCGGCTTCGAATCCTACCTGGAATCCATCACCCCCAAAAAAGTTATTTATTTTCTCATCAAAAGAGCCTTTCTCAACATTCAATACGCCTCCGATGTCACATTCTTTAGCTTTGTTTAAGCGATAATCACTGATATCTGTAATAAGAATTTTACGTGCGCCCCTCGCTCTTGCAAACTGGGCCACCAAATTCCCGATTGTCCCAGCCCCGGCAACCACCACATTCTTCCCCTGCAAAGACGAGCAACGCCCTGTAGAATGGGCAGCAACAGCTACCGGCTCGATCATCGCCCCGTAATTAAAACTTACATTTTCCGGGAAAGTAACGACCCTGTCTTCCGGAAATACGAACAACTCCTGGGCTACCCCCGGCGCCTGGAAACCCTGGACCTTCAATTCCTGGCATACATTATACTGGCCTCTTTTACAGGGCGCACAAACACCGCAAACCAATTGCGGACGTGCAGTTGCCCTCATGCCCGGCGAAATGTTTTTTACATTTTTACCAATAGCTTCCACAACAGCTGAAAACTCATGTCCCTGCACAACGGGATAGGGTGTAGCCGGATGTTGCCCATGATAAACATGGATATCAGAACCGCATATCCCAATTTTCTGTATCCTAAGTAAAACTTCATTTTCTTTTAGCTCTCCCGGAACAGGTACTTCCCTATATTCAATTACTCCTGGGGATATCATTACTGCTTGTTTCATAACTAATTTCTTTGTTTATACAATATCTCTGAAATGAAAAATAAAAGGCATATTGTCACACAACTCATTTAACATAAAAATATAGAATGACTGCTGTTAATTACCTTAACGTACCTGGTGCTGTTCTAAATTTGATGTCGCTTTATTGGTCATTCCATAACATAAATCCTTCCATAATAGGTCAATGAATGCAGGATTAGATACAATTAGTGTCCTTGAATAAATACCAATCTATCCATCTTATAATTATTTTGTCAAGTTAGCTCCATAGCTTATCAAGACTTTCCGAAGTTCAGCAATATCCACTTCTGAAACATCAAGCCCTGACCGGGCACATAAAGCAGCTGCTACACCTACTGCCTGACCAAGCCCCATGACCGAAGCCTGTACACGGACTGATGCAGAAGATACGCCATCTGCCGAAAGCGCACGCCCACCTACCAATAAATTGGGAAAGCCAGGAGCGATGAGACTCCTGTATGGAATAAATGCTGCATCCTTTAAAAACTCACATCTTTGATTGTTTGATTTAGATGAATGTATATCCACAGGATGACAACCTCTTGATATAGCATCCGGGAAATTAAAGGCTTCTATATATTCTTCTCCTTTAAGCGTATATACCCCTTTTATCCTACGAGTTTCCCGCGTTCCTGCCTGTGGTGCAGTATTTACAAGATAAACTTCTTTGAATGCCGCAATATTCTGCTTAAGAAATTTCACAAAGGTAAACACATCTTCCCGTAGAAGACATTCAGCATTTGTGGACTGACGATTATCGGCCATATCCGCGTGGGTGCGGGTTATATTTACCAATACAAGTCCATTTTCAAGTACTCCGCAATACCACGGACCGCCAAATTGAGGTAGTTTTTCTTTTTTGCCCTGCTCTTCAAGTACCCTTCTCATGTCTAAGTCGTGATAATTTACTCCCTGCTGGCTATGACGAATTTTTGGAAGCAAATCGGTATTTACTCCTCCTAACATGAATATCAGGGTTGCGGGCTGCAGCTCAGTGCTTAAGGATTGCATCGGGACACCTGACTGGAATGCCAGGTCGGCATCTCCGGTACAATCGATAAAATACTTTGCAGCAATAGCTTCCGTGCCGTTTTTATTTTCGATGAAAATATGAGTCAGTCTGTTTCCCGATTTTTTACAACCGGTAAGATATGAATGGAAATAGAGGGATACTCCTGCTTCAAGAACCATACGCTGAGCAATGAGTTTATATTTCTCAGGCGAAAAGGTTATATTCCCAAGTGGCTTTTCTTCTCTGGCACCATCTATATCAATGAGTCGTTCAATAAATTCCCAGGGAATACCATCGATGACCCTGCGCCCGTTATAGTTAAAAACGCTAATTGGGGCAACAAGTGCCGCTGTTGCCATACCTCCAAGAAAACCATAGCGTTCAATAAGTGCAGTCCGGGCACCTCCTCTCGCTGCTGCAATAGCTGCGATGAAACCGGAAGGTCCGCCTCCGCATACAACGACATCATATTGTGCAACAACTGGAACTTCCTTGATTTGTGTAATTCGTTCCACCTGCGAAAGCCCTGATAATTTTTTATGGGAAGAGGTTATTCGGTTTGTTATCTTTCTTTCTTCTTCAACCATACTATTTAAGTATTGTTAGTTCTTTTTTACATTTTTGAATTATAATTATATCTCCGGTGCATTCTTCAACAAATAATCTTCAGCCTCGATATTCCACAGCCCCTTGGTATTAGACACTAATCTTGCCAGTTTAGCATAAAAAGGATCATCTTTACCTAATTCAGCAAAATCGGAAATTGGTGTAAGCGGAAGATTCTTATGCGTATATATCAATTTTTTTCCGCCAGGAATATCAGGCAGGTTCAGTGTGGTTTCGATTACTGAATTTAGGCCGCCGATGTGAGTAATCAGTCCAGCCGGATCAAGCCCAAGACTCATCATATCGAGCGCTTCCTGCAGGTCATCTTTATTACCACCGGAAGTACCTACGATGTGTGTTGCAGCGTAATGTACATTATAAAAATTCAATTTTGCGGTAAAATTAGAATCAGAAGGCCCTGCAAAAAAGTTAAGACAACCGTCGAATGCCAGGATGTTGTCGGCCTGTTCCACAAGCGGGGCCACCGGTGCAAACACAAATATATCATCGTAACCCTTTCCACCTGAAACTTCTCTCAGTATTGAAACAGGGTCATCAACGTTCCGGGTATTTAAATAAACCAGTTCAATACCATTTTCTTTTGCCCACTCCGGTGAGTAAATTTGGCTTGCATGGTCGAGACGATCCTGGGCAATATCAGTAACGACAAGCAGTGATGGTTTTCTGTCTTTCCGGCTAACCACATAATTAATTGCAGCCAGTCCCATTGGACCGACGCCGGCGAGTATCGCCATTTTACCACCCTGTTTAATTTCCATCTGGTGGACATACGAACCTGGTTTTGTGTGATAACTGGCATGCATGGCGCCAATAACGCAACTCAGCGGTTCGGCAAGTGATGCCCGGTAATAACCCTCTCCATTGTAAGGCAACAAACAATCCTGTACAAGTACATCTTGCGGAACAATAATGTAGGTCGCATCACCCCCGATGTACGAATAGGTGTAACCCGGTGCACTAAGCACGCCCACTGGTCCGTCCTCGTAAAAAATTGCGGCTTGAATAGAATACTTTTGCCCCGGCTTGAACTTATCCTTTAGTTTGATTCCCACTTCCACAATCTCTCCGCAAATCTCATGGCCGATTATAGTTGGTTTTTCAGCTATATTATCCGGAACTCTTTTGTGATCCGGTCCCTGGATTGCCGCTTTGTAACTCGACATGCAAATACTATCGGATACTATCTTGCTTAAAATCTCGTTGTCTTTAATAGGCGGAAGTTCAAACTCGTCTAACCGTAAATCCTTTTTCCCGTGAATCCTTACTGCTTTTGTTTTCATATATAAGCCTCCCATAATACCTCCGACATAGGGAGCTTAAAATTTCTTCCATCTGTTTTAGTTCTCTTGGATTTCAATATTTGTATATTTAATAATTCTTAAATTTCCTTTCCTATGGTTACCTCGTAATAGTCAGTTACCAGGGTGGAAATCATCCCGGCAGCTTCTGCAGCCTTGATTCCAGGGTTACCGTCTTCAAACACCTGGCATACTTCGGGTTGAACCCCCATTAATTCCGCACATTTCAAAAAAGTATCCGGATGGGGTTTCGGGTGTTGCACATCTTCGGCTGACACCAATATTTCAAAATACTTGTCCAGTCCCAAAATTTCGAGCGACTTCCAAGCCAGCCGTTTATATCCACCCGTGCCCACAGCCATCGGCATTTTACCGTGGCATTCTTTTACCAATTTCACCACCGGTTCAACAGGCTTCATTTTATACATTATTTTTTCATACTCGCGTTCTTTAAAATGTCCGACTTCCAAGGGATTCATGTTAGTACCGAACTGTTCATTCAATTTTCGGATAGTATCGACTGCCGGGACTCCCGCTAAGGAGCCAAATAATTCGGGAGTAAATTCAATACCGTAATTGCGTAAAATATTTTTGAATGCCCAGAAATGTACCGGCATGGTGTCGGCAAGGGTTCCGTCCAGATCAAATATCAAAGCCCTTGCTTTCGGGTCGATTTTTAATATCTTCATAAGATTCATCTTATCGGAGTTTAAAACTCAATAATAAAGCCTTAACTGGTGGTAAAGCTTTTCCTATAATCTTCAGTTTAAATGCATAAATAAATTGTTTGTTTGTATCTATCTAACCATAAACTAAAATAACACCAGATACATTTGATATCAATAAAACTATTGTCCTCACAAAAACCATTTCTTATTCTATTAACTGATTGACAATTTTCTTTATACCACTTTCGCGAATATTTTCGAGACTATTTAAATAAGTCTCAACAAAACGATCATTATTAACTAAATCCCCAAAGACATTGCTGATTTGTAAAAACAAAATTGGACCATCCTCTGCAGAAGATTTTGCATTTTTTTTAAGTATATCCAACATTTCATCATGAAACTGATAATTATTCCCTTCCTGTCCGTGTAATTCCAAAAGGCGGCACCATGCAGCCAATATCAAGGCACTGTACTCTACCGGGCCATTCCTTTCCAATTGCTCTCGTATTGTAGGAATAAGAAACTTAGGCAGTTTAGCCGAACTTTCAGAACAAATCCTTGTAAGCTGGTCTTTGATGTTCGGATTTTTAAACCGCTCAATCAGACTGTCTTTATATTCATTCAGGTTAATATTTTCAATAGCTCCCAGAATAGGTGTTACCTCAGTGTCAAAAAAAGCTCTCAATAATTTTTGTATGTCAGAATCATTTACAGCTTCGTCAACAGTTGTATACCCGTAAAGCAGACCGATCATCCCAAGCAACGAATGCCCTGCATTAAGCAGTCTGATCTTCATTTTTTCAAATGGCCCAATATCCGTTGTGAACTGTACACCCACCTTTTCCCAGGCAGGGCGACCATTTGAAAAGTTGTCTTCGAGAACCCACTGTATATAAGGCTCGCAGGTAACGGGCCAGGAGTCTTCTATCCCGGTTTCCCTGTACAAACGTTCAATATCATTTGGGTTTGTAACAGGTGTAATGCGGTCAACCATGCTGTTTGGGAAACAAACATTGGCCTGTATCCATTCCGATAATGATTTGTCAATTATATTGGTAAAACTCAGCAGCATCTTTCTGGCGACATCGCCGTTATGCTGGATATTGTCACACGAGACGATGGTAAATGCCGGAATATTATCTTCCATCCTGATCTTAAGTGCAGCAGCAATCAAGCCGAATACCGTTTTGGGCGCTCCGGGATGCCTGATATCCCATCCGACGTCGGGATTGTCTGTAATAAATTCCCCGTTCTGGTCAAAGTTATAACCACCTTCGGTTATGGTAAGTGTAACTATTTTAGTTTGCGAATCGGCTAGCTTTTCTATTGCCGCGATGGGATTATTCGGAACGAATATAAAATCTGTAATAGCACCGATAACACGTGATTCGATCTCTCCAGCAGGATGTTTTACCATCAGAGTATATAAAAAGTCCTGCTCCTTTAATATCTTGTAAATTCGTTCATCTACAGGTCTAATGCCCATTCCGCAAATAGTCCAATCTGTATCATTATTATTAAGTAGTTTATCCTGATAAAAAGCCTGGTGGGTTCTATGAAAATTACCTACACCAATATGTACAATAGAAGGGTTCACTATATCTCGATCATACCAGGGCTTTCGTACAAATGACGGTAATATCGCCAAGGTCTCTTGATTTAATTTCATCTGCAAATGCTTTAATCTAACTTGTATTATTATTCTTTTAGAGCAACTTGAATATCAGGTCAATAGTATGGTTTTCAATAAAATTTTTAGTAGCGTGTCCTCCAATACCAGCATTAGTTATCTCAGTTTCATTTTTGCAGGAATAAAATATCGTCGGAATAACAAGAAATAAGATAATTTTTTGATATCGTGGTAACTTATCTACTTTCAAAAGTTCCAAGGACATTTTTAGTTTTATACAATTCGTTTGAATCATTTAATACATAAATTTTATATGAATCTCCCCCTGGATTAACACGGACAACAACATGCCCCTGACTACTTGTTAATCTTTCCATTGCCCAACCTACCACTATTACAGTTTCTTCCCTTAAATTAGTTGTAAAGACATCCCGGGGTCCAGGATAAATTTTCTCAGAAAGGATACGCCTTAGGGTTGCCATGTCCGGTTGTTGTGCAATCCAGTTATGAATAATCACAGCTCTTGGGCGCAATGCCTGTAAAAACTTTTCGCTCATACAGTCAAAATTAGCGTGATGATTGGCCTTACATACATCTACTGGCCCTGTTACAAGTCCGATAGGAGTTTCAACATCCTGCCATATATGATCGGTATTAAAATAGATATCCCCGCCGGTAAAAAAATCGAATTTTCCATAGGATAGTCTAAAAGCTATGGAACACATATTTTGATTTGGAAGATCACTTACTTGTATATCCTCTATTGGTGGAAAATGGTTACGGGTATTGTTAGCAACTCCTGTCCAGATATATCCGTTCGCAGCAATATTACGAATTTCAAAACCAGGATAACTCTGAGGATTATTTACCATAATAAGTTGATTATTAACCCCAATTTCAAACTGTTCAACTTTCAATTTTTTATTATCCTCCATCCAATTAACAAATTCAATATAATTAGTACCTGGCAGGCTTTTCAAGGGTGTCGGATAATCATAATCAGGCCAGCCAGGATCTATCAGTTTATCAAATGGTACCATTTCTCCTACTTCTGTTATGCCCGATAATTTATATGGACCGACTAATGAATTTTTTATTTCAGGTGACACTCCTCCGATATGATCCTCGTGAAAGTGAGAAACTAATATATAATCTAGTTTATCACTTTTCCCTTCAGGCAAGAAATGAAGTATATATCTTGAAACCCATTCTCCCGGTGTTCTGCTTTTATTTGGCCTGGTTGCTATCCCCCTTCTTTCGGATGTAAGTGTTACTCCTGCGTCAACTAGCAGTGTAGTTCTGTCAGGTAATATATAAAACACAGATTCGCCCTTTCCTGTATTGATAAAGTGGATATCCAGATACCCCTCAGACCGCAAAGGTAATTTATCCCCAATTTGCGCTTCCTGAGCGAATAGAATGTGGGAGGTAAATAAACCCAGTAGACCAATTATTAGATGTTTAAATAACTTCTTCAAAATAGTATATGATATCTTTTCTTTATTCTTTCAAAGCAATTTGAATATTCAGTCTGAAACTGGGTTGTTTGCCGCTTATATGGCAGTCCAGTCGTAACCAGTTGCCGAAATGGTTGACCCGGATAAAATGAAGCCCCTTTTTTGTTATCGGTTCAGAAACGGTTCCTTCCTTTGCCCAGTTAATACCGTCATGTGATATCTCGACTTCTGCTGTTAGCTCCGGGTTTTCTCCTGACAAATTTTCCACCATAATAAAAAAGATACACTCACTTGCCCAGCCTGCTTCATACGTGTTGGTTTGGAAATCTTCCGTAAAGTCTTTTTTTACTTCCAGGTGAGATGCATTAAATAGTCTCATATTCTTTGATTTAAATGATTCTTATATAAAAAAGTTAATTATTCCTGAGATACTACTACAGAATCAACATACAAGAATACCCGCCGGTTTGCATCGGTTTCAACCCATACGAGTGGGTTCATCAATCCATCGATTCTTGCATAGGGGTCCGTAGTATAAATCGGATGACGATCCAAATCAAATGTTTTATCCTGACATTGCATTTCTACATATTCGCGCTTTTCAGTATCTATCAACAATCTAAAATACTGCCAGTTAATCTTACAGTCTGTTTCGTTATAACACAGCCGTTGTTGACCACCCGGAATATCTTGAAATCCATCATGTCGTCCATCATCATAACGGCGGCCGAACCAAAAAGGATCAACCCCTTTGATGCACCAATCGCCTTCGGTGCCATAAGCCCAGTCTTTATCATCTTGTGCTGATGGATAAATGATCTGCCATTTTTTCTGGAGATTTCCGTCAACAGAATTAAGGTATCTGACGCCTGCAAAAAACCTGTTGTCTCTTTCCTGAAGATCCCATCCGGCGCCAAATGCACGAACAGACTCTTCATGAAGTCCGGGCAGTTCACCTTTACCGTCCATTTTGTCCTGTTCGGCAGTATAAGCAAACCACATTTCAAATTGTAAATATTTGCGTTTTAAATGATGAAAAGACAAACGTTTTATAGCATGTCCCATTGAACCGGGAGCAGGCGGCTGGCTGTAAGGATTTGCCACAGGTCGGGTGGAAACTTTCAAGCTGTATTGGCCGGAAAGAGAACCATGTGAGCCCGGATACCGGAAAGTAGCTGTACTCAGCATAGCAGGAGGCCACTGGTGTTTTTCCAAAATGCTTGGACTCTCATCAAAGTCAGGAGCATCGCAAAAATTAGGCATTATTTCCATCCAGCCATTAAATCCGGTGTTAAAAACATCATGAACCAATATGCGATCCAAAGGCTGAAAACGACTAAGTAAGGGTGAGTAATTCATGTCTAAGTTTATTATAATTAAAAATTTCTATTTTCTTATCCCAGGTAAAATATGTTATTCATTAGCAACAGAGATCAGCAAAACCTGCTTCCAACAGTTAATCATCATATATCCTTCCCGATAATTCCGCTGGTATTTCTGGCGTGGCACCCTTCTGTGTACATATATAAGCAGCCAGCTCGGTTGCAACTGAATGGATTACAGACAGGGGTCTTTTCAGGAGAAGTCCAATAGTTAAAACAGAGGTAAAAGAATCCCCTGCCCCTACGGTATCCACTACATTCACCTTTGGAGCCACGATGTGTGATGAGTCCTGACCTGTCAAAAGTATACTCCCCTGTTCTCCCATTGTATATGCTATACAATTTAGCTGATGTTGAGCAAGTAACCTTCTGAGCTTTGAGTCGAAACTTCCTCTTAGTCTAAAAAGAGTGGATAATACTTCAAGTTCAGTTTCATTTAGCTTTAGAACATCAACACGATTTAGAGAATCATGTAATATCTTGCTGGAATAATATTTCTGCCTCAGATTAATATCAAAGACCTTAAGACATCCTGGTCTGACAGCATCCAGGAATGTATTTATACTTATAGCTGAAATACTACTTCTTTGAGCCAGGCTCCCAAAACATACAGCATCAAAAGTTCCAGAGAATTTACCTAAATCATCCACCCATACAATGTTATCCCATGCTACATTTTCATGTATAACATATTTTGGATTCCCATCACTATCCAGTTCAACTGAAACACTGCTTGTCGGCTTTGAATTAACCTGGATAAGTGAGTTCTTTACGCCCATCGAATTTACCTTTTCCATCAATTCTCTGCCCGAATCATCTTTTCCAACAGCACTGAATATATATGAATCAGATCCAAGCTGATGAGCATGATATGCAAAATTAAAGGGCGCACCGCCAATCTTCTTACCTCCGGGTAACATGTCCCACAATAATTCTCCTATACCTGCAATTTTAAATTTAACCTCCATAACTTATTATCATATAGACCAACATTGAAATATTATTTAATGACTACGAGGATACTCTAAACGCAATAAGAAATGTGTTATTTGTATTCCCTTTTTAATCATAGCTTCTGGAATTGTTGATAAAATAACTGGTGATTAGATTGCTCAGTCTTGCAGGATAAGTATGCCCCCGGGCTGTCCCTTCTCCCTCAACATGTACACCTTCAGTAATAGAATCCCCGAAACATAATACTTTCATTCCCTGCTTTATTAACTTATTTCCAATCAGATAATCATATACCAGTTGGGCCATTAGTTCATAACCTTTTTCAGTGGGATGTACTCCGTCATTTACCCCACAGTTATTAACATTTCTGATTATGTCATCTGTATTATGCTCTGGTAATCCGCGCTCAACAAACTCTGCGAAAATATCCACAAAGTATAAATCATTATCCTCTGATATCTGCCTGACTATGTCTCTTATGTTAGCAAGTTTGTTGTTTGGTAATTCTATATATGAACTTCTTTGATGACGCTGGAAGAGGTAAACGGTATCTACAGGCAAAGGGCTTAACAATACAATATTAATCTCAGCATCCTTTAGAATATTAACAATATCGAGCAGGTTATTCTTAAAGGTTTCATATGATACCATCTTCCTAGAGTTTACCATATCGTTGGTTCCTACCATCAAAATAACCAAATCCGGATTCTGAGAAACAACATCCTCATGCACCCTTCCCAATAAGTCTCCGGACGTATTACCTCCGATTCCGGCATTTATTACCTTCACTCTTTCCTGGCATGGTATAATTGGTACTAGTAGCATAATTATAAAAACGACAGGGTTCATGTTTATCAGTTTCAATAATTTATTTAAAATTCTGATCAGTTCAGACTATTCATTATTAAAGCCATAAGCCGACATAAGTTTTTTAAACAGATCGGTATTGTCATAAATTCCTATGAACTTTTCGGAACCTGGTCCATAGGCAAATACAGGAACCATAACACCTGTATGTCCGACCGTTGTGAATCCTGCATCAATATTACCTGTTTCGAAGTCTCCGTTATTCAATCCCAACCCCCCACATTCGTGGTCAGCAGTTACAATTACAAGTGTCTCTTCGTTAGCAGCAGCAAAATCAATTGCTTGTTTAACAGCATTATCAAAATCAATAACCTCATTTGTAATGTAATCAATATCGTTATTATGCCCACCCCAGTCTATTTGTGACCCTTCCACCATAAGAAAGAATCCTTCAGGGCTTTTTTTGAGTATCTGGATGGCTTTAGAAGTAGCTTTCGGTAACATATCCCCTCTGCCTCCAGCATATGTAGGATTATGAACATCTGCTGTGAGGACAATCATTTTTGGTGATTCGCATTCCATAGCTTCGGTTAATCCGGTAAAAACATGGTATCCTACATTTTGAAATTCATTTAGCAGATTTCTGCCATCTTCCCGGTCAGTAAAATGTTTTCTTCCACCTCCTATAATAACTTCTACTTCCGTATCGATAAAATCACCTGCTATTTCTTCATACATATATCTGTTCACCTGGTGAGCTATAAAAGATGCAGGTGTGGCATGGGTAATTGAAGAGGTAGATACCAGTCCGGTAAATAAACCATGATCTTCAGCTATTTCGAGGATGCTCTTTAATTCCAGTGAATCGGGGCCCATGCCAATCATCCCCTTCCCTGTTTTTAATCCAGATGATATTGCTGTCCCTCCAGCTGCTGAATCTGTTGTATAATTATCATAGGAGTTTGTTTTATGAAAGCCTATATGACTTATACCGGCAATATTCAAATCTCCATGATTGGCGGTCATCCCGGCATATATTTGCGATACACCCATCCCATCGCCTATGATTAAAATGATATTTCTAACATCTTTGTTTGTTCCTTTTTGAGTGCAGGAGATAATTATAGCTAAAAATACAATTGTAAATAATCCGGTCAGAATAATGATTCTTATTATTAACCTCATGATAGTCAGAATTTATAATTTATCTATCTTATGTCAGTTATATTAGTCTTGTCCTATTTCTTATATTTCAGATTCTTAATCCAGTAAAGCAACAGTATTAATACGGAAATGCTCAGTAGTGTTACACTGAATATAATCATCACTTTTCTCTGTGCGTGAGTAAAAATTGACATCAAACCAATGGTCACTCCCATTACTGTAAATGTCCACAACAATATTTTTATTGCAAACCTTGTAAAAGCTGGTGAGAAAACATCCTCCTGTGCGCTATTATTTACCTCCATAAACCGGACCAGTCTTTCCCAACCTGCACTAATACCTTTTCGTCTCGAAAAAATTTCAATAATTAAAAGGATACTTACAGGGATAATAAGGCCTATAAATGCATCTAGGAATTGAACATTTTCCTGTACTATTGATGCAACAGCCTTGCCCCCTTCCCATATGTCAGTTAGGATGCCTCCATTGGAGAAGCCTATCTTTATAAGAAAGCCCAGGGAATAGGTTATACCCATCGATATCCACACTGCTTTTTGATTGATGTATTTTGAAAACAAGCCCCAGACCGAGGGAATGAAAAGGGGCATAATAACAAGGGTAAGAAAGGTAACAATTACTCTTTCAGCTCCACCAAACAAGGGGATCAATAAGGCCAGTGTTATAATACATAAGCCAAAAAAGAGTGTAAAAATACGCCCTACAGACATCAGTTTCTTCTCAGTGGCGCCAGGGTTCAAAGAACGATAAATATCGTTGGTAAAAACTCCTGCAAATACGTTCAATGTAGAATCTATCATGCTCATTGTTGCTGAAAGCATGGCTGCCATCATTATCCCAAGCATACCGACAGGCAGCACATGCTTACTCATTAAAATGTATGCTTGTTCAGGATCAGCCCCTGGATCAACTACCCTGTAAATAAGAGCAGGCAGGTACCAGAACAAGGGTGTTATCAGGTAAAGTGCTCCCACCAGGTAAGCTGTTTTCTTAGCATCTTTTACAGAAGGCACACTTATGTAACGCTGCACAAAGGGCCAATCCCCGCTAATCATAAAGAAATTCAAAATACACCACAGAATCAACCATATAAACGAGTATTCACCACTTACCAGCGAGAAGAATCCTTCAGGTGCATTTTCAACAAATGAATTAACTCCTCCTACGCTTGAAAAAGCCAAGGGAATTAGAAATAAAATCATTACGAGCAGTACTACAAACTGGATAACATCTGTCATTAATACAGCTAAAAATCCTCCTGCAATTGTATATATTACAGTTATTACTCCTAGTATTAATATAGCGTAGGAGACAGACAAATTGCCAGTTTGGGGATTGCTCAGGACATGTCCTTCAGGCAATGGTATGAGTGCAACCATCATAATAGAAACAGCATATAAGGCTACAGCGGTGCTTACACTACGTCCTATTAACCCAACAATGGTATAAAAGCTTATTGTTGCTTTGCCAAAACGTATTCCGAGGTATTCAGCCGGAGAATCAATATTTAGTCTGCGCCATCGCCCGGATATATATAAACCGGTAAAAATAGAAGCAATCCCCAGTGCATTGCCAATTGTAACTGCAACAATACCTGACCGGTAGGCAACTCCCCCCCAGACTACAAAACTTCCTGCCGAAAATATAGTCATATATGTAGATAGGCCTGCTATCCACCATGATGAGTTTCTCCCGGCAATAAACATGTCCTTGGAGTTCTTAATTTTAGTACTTAGAACTCCACCAGTTATCAATAATCCTACAAAATAAATCAGGATAATTATATAATCAAATTTGACCATCTATTCATAGCTTTATTAGACACCGACAATTGTATTATTTTCAAAAGTTTTCATTCTTATTAATTTTCCACGGGATCTTACTCATTCACTTGCGTATGGGCCATATATTTTCTTTATATTGTATCTTTCATCCGAATCGTTTAAAACATAAACCTGATATGTTTCACCTCCGGGCTCTACGCGAATGACAACATGTCCCTGAGTGCATTTAAGCAAGGCTATATTATCCCCTAATTCTGTTCTTTTACTATCAGAGATGTTTGTGGCAAATATATCGCGGGGACCCGTATAGGTTGTCGTCGAGGTCATGCGGTCTAAGGTTTCCAGTCTGGGTTGAACGTCCCTCCAGGTATGAATTACTATTACTCTCGGTTGCAAATGCCCCAGAAATGATACCCCGTTAGCGTCCCAGGTACCATGATGATTAGCTTTCATAACATCAACCTGTCCGGTTACGGAAGCAACCGGAGTCTCAATATCTTTCCATGGGTTATCGGACATACCATTAAAGCATATGTCAGCCCCACTGAAATATTCGAAATCTCCATATGATATCTTAAATGCAATACTGCAATGATTTTCAGCAGGATAATCATCAACGACAAGGTCCTCAAGTTCTGGAAAATGATTCTGTTTTGTCGAGCCTTCACCGGTCCATACATATCCATTTGAAGCAATATTTCGTACTTCGAAATCAGGGTAGCTACCAGGCTTTACGGTAAGTGTTATCTGATCATTTTTCCCTACATCAAATTGCTCAACAGTAACATTATTGTTTTCAATATTCCAGTTCAGGAACCGGACATAATTATCCATCCGGTTGTCAGAGAGTAATTGTTCCGGATAATCGTAGTCTGGCCAGTTACGATCAATTAACTTATCGAATGGAATCATTTCTCCCACTTCAGTGATCCCGGACATTCTGAAAGCAAGCGATGAAGACATTGGCAGATCATCTGAGTACCCTCCCATATGATCTGAATGAAAATGTGTAAGTAGAATATAATCAAGCTTCGTTTCAGAATATCCTTCCATGAAATGTGCTATATACCTTGATATCCACTCACCGGGGCTCCTGGTAGCATTTGGCCTGGCAGGTATTTCCGGTGGATCAAGTAATGAGGAAGCCGCATCAACAAGCATCGTTGTGCCGTCTGGCATTATAATAAAGGTGCATTCCCCCTTTCCTGTATTTATAGCATGGATATCTAAAAATCCTTCTTCCCACTCAGGTAAAAATGTTACAGGCAGAGATGGAGGATTATCTGATTTCTCTTCTTCACTTTTTTCGCAACACGAAATGATAAAAAGCACAATGGTTAACAGAATAAAAATCTTGTGGTGTTTCATAGTATTTCGGCAGGCTTTCTTTTATTTTCTTTAAAGGCCTTCATCACTCCTTAATCACCGCTTTATATACTTCGACCGGGAAGTTAGATTCAATAATTGATACTCCGTCTTCAATAATATTGCGATAAGCTTGCGCCTTTTGTTCCTCTGAATCTAATTTATCATAAGTGGTTGCCGTTGCTATCAGGCAACGTACACCATGCAGGTGAAGTATGCTATACAGAACCTTATTTTCTTCTCTGATAGTAGTCCCAATACATGCAAACATCTGGTTAAATGGTATCCCGATCCTTCTATAAGCATCTATATCGTCCGGTGATCTCATTGAAATGGAAAACATTCTTTGACGGTTATCTTCAAAATAAAACCTGGCATCTTCAGGTGAGCGTACCATATTGATTACATAGTTATTGGCATCATATTTTCGAATAATGTCTGCAATCATCCGGAGAGGCACATCTTTTTTATCAAGTACCAGTACTGTTTTTCCCCTGGCCCATTCCAAAACTTCTGCCAGGGTCGGAATTTTGTATTCCGTCACTTCTCCTTTTACATTTTTCAGATGCAATTGTTGCAATTCCTTCCAGGTGTGGTCTATTACTTTACCTTTACCCGTGCTGTTACGTTCTAAGGTTGCATCATGAAAAACAATAATCATGCTGTCTTTTGTCAGGCGCGGGTCTATCTCAAACGTAGCAGGTATTTGCTCCAAGACATATTCAAAAGCGGCGATAGAGTTTTCGGGCAATCCGTTCTCTATCGTTCCACGGTGTCCTTGTATTATCGGAGAAGCGAGTTTATTGTATTGAAAGAAACTGTATAAAGCCTCGTTATCTGGAAATGACAGGTAATTTATTTCTTTTTCTTGCGTACTCGGAGTGCATGTGGTAAAAGCGATTAATACACAAATAATCAATATAATTTGTTTCATTCTTAATTACTTTGATATGGACCAAAAACATTTTTTACCTTATAATCCTCATTAGTATCATCCAATATATACACCGAATACTCATATCCCCCTGGTTTTACCCGGACCACAATATGACCCTGGGTACTATTTATTTTATGCATGTATTCAGCCAGTCGCACTTTGTTGTCATCGGTCAAGTTGGTTATAAATATTTTACAGTTATTGTTTGCTGCATACATTCTAGCGATTGTTTCGCAATTCGGTTGCACATCTCTCCACGTATTAACCACCACTACATGAGGGGAAAGCCTATTTAAAAATGTTTGTCCGTTGCAGTTCTCAGTCCCATGGTGGTTGGCTTTCATCACATCCACTTGAGGCATTACGACCGACACCGGTGTTTCAATATCATTCCAGGAATATGCCGACTTATTGTTATATTGAAGATCCCCACCAGCAAAATAATCAAACTGATCATAAGATAAATGGAACCCAATACTGAAAATATTTTCGTTCGGATCGGCGGCCACCAGCTCTTCGACAGGAGGAAATGTATTGGTTGATCCTGTTCCGCTTCCAGCCCATACTTTTCCATTGGCAACTATATTCCGAATTTCGAAATTATTGTATTTCGAAGGATTCCTTCTTAAAACGATCTGGTTGGATTTGCCGACATCAAATTGTTCAGCTGTGGCATTATAAGCTATTTTAGCCCAATCTAAAAAATTGATATAATTAGACATCAAATCAGTTGCAGAGGTATTCCTGGGATAATCATAATTGGGGTATCCACGGTCGATAATGGTTTCGAAAGGTATTTTCTCTCCTACTTCGGTAACACCGCCCATTCTGAAATTTCCTGACGCAGCTAACGGCAGACTTGTTGAATAATTTCCTATATGGTCGGGGTGGAAGTGGCTGATAAGGATGTAATTCAGTTTATCAATGCTTGCCGCTTTAATAAAATGTTTTACATAATTAATTATCACCTGGCCTGAACTGATTGCATTATTTGGTTTCGCAGGTGTTGGAGGTATTTCTGCTGACGGAGAAAGCAGCGAACCAGCGGCGTCTACAAGCATAGTGGTACCATCTGGAAAAATATACAAAGTACTTTCTCCTCGGCCAGTATTAATGGCATGGATATCCAAATAACCCTCTTTCCAATCGGGCAGCGTTTTACCGATTCGCGCTACTAATTGTTCATCTTCACCGTTATTGCTGTTATTATCTTCAATATTTTCACCACTACGGCAAGACGACAAAAACAATATGAAAAAAATAAATCCAATTACTTTTTCCCTACTCATCATAGTAATTATAAGAAGTCTAATTATGAGATAAACAGCAAGTAGTAATATTACTACTTGCTGTACTGTAGACTAATTTTGTTAATACAAAGGATTCTGTTCAATATTTTTATTAATGAGCACTTCCGTATTTGGAATCGGCCATAAATATTGCTTAGGTTCAAAATGTCTTTCAACATAAAGGGCGATAAGTCCTGCTTCAAACATAGGATCAAAATCTGGTATTCCGTTTTCATCAATTTCAGGTGTCCAAGGCCAGAACCATAAACCTGCATCGACAATCCTCTCTTTTAACAGGGCATATGGATGATGCCCATAATATGGTATAAAGGCTTCCTCGAAAAACCTCCATCTATGAAGATCCCAGAATCTTCTGCCTTCCCAGGCAAATTCAATTCTTCTTTCAAGTCTTAATGCCCTCCTCAATTCAACCTGGTCCGTAGTTGTGACAGGTGGATACAGAGAAGTCTCAGTTAGATCTACTCCATATGCCCTTGCTCTGACTCTATTTATAGCATCCAACACGCTCTGGTCTATCTCATCGAGTTCAATTTTAGCTTCAGCATACATTAGCAGTATATCAGCATACCTCATCAGGATAATGGGATTATCCTGATACCTGCCATCAGCTGCTCTCCAGGTAATAACAACTCCCTTTTTAAGCATATTACAGCTAAAGGCAGCCCAGGGAGTATTTGCTTTGCAGTCTAGATTTGTAACCAGCTGTCCTGTTTCCACATTCAGTACTTTGAGAGTATCTGGATGTGGCTGATATATATAACCTACGTGTTCTGTCCCATGTTCAACAAAGGTTTCGGTACATCTGGGATCACGGTTTTTAAAAGGATTACTGGGATCAAACAGGAGTGATTCATCAATAGGCTGACCGTCGGTACAAAGGTAGGAAGCCAGCAAACTCCATGAAGGTTGTGCATCCGCTGTGCCTCCGGCAGTTCTGAGAATAAATCCCTTTGAGCTATAATAAAACCCGTATTCATATGATCTGGGAATAGCAAAAATAGTCTCATCCTCAATAGTTTTTAAACGGAAATACTCACCATAATCCGGGTATAGTGAATATTTATTCAATGCCATGCAAGCCTCAGTTTCTTCAACAACAACCTGCCAATCAGACATATAAAGAGCAGTTCTTGCCTTCATTGCTATCGCCGCACCCTTATTAACCCTATATACTCCGCTAGAACCAGAGTTCTCCAGAGGCAGATTATCAATTGCATAATCAAAATCTGCATAGACCTGTTGAAGCACTGTTTGAACGTCAGTTCTCCCAATTTCGAAGGCCTCTTCAATTGTCATCGTCTCCGTATAAAATGGAACGTCACCATATAAGGTTATAAGCCTGGAATAAAAAAAAGCCCGGAAGAAACATGCTTCAGCCTTCAATTCATCCAGGACCTCTTGAGAATATTCTGTTTCAAGTGCCGGTAAACTTTCCAAAACCCTGTTCGCCCGGCTAATTCCTTTATAAGAATTATTCCATAACTCAATTGAAACAGACCACTCACTGGTGATAGCACCTACTGCATATTCATATACTTTTGTCCTCTGTGCCCAGTCATCAGTCCATCTATCAGTTATAAAATTCCTTTCAAGTGTATACAGGTATTCCCTGTAAAGATCGTTAAGTGCTATTTCAATCTGATCAGGATTGGAATACCAATTTTCACTGGATGCCTCGGATAAAGGATTTAAATCCAATTTTGTGCATGAAGCCGAAAGAATGACTCCAAGTAATAATATAAATAGTTTAATTTTCATCTCTCTGTGTTTTAAAATTTAACATCAATCCCAAAATTGAATGTTTTTGAGATATAAGCATTGGAAGTCACTTCAGGATCCCAGCCTTTTGGAAAATTATCAATGCTGAATAGATCTGTTAAAGAAGTATATACTCTTACGTTCTTCAGAAATAAACTTTCTGCCACATGCTCCGGTAATGTGTAACTTAGAGTAATATTCTTCAGACGGAAATATGCCCCGTTAATCAGCCAGTAATCTGATAATTCATAGTTATTATTGTCGGAAGATATATGAGAGAGGCGAGGATACTTCGCATTAAGGTTTTCCTCAGCTGTATTATAAGAACTCCAGTAATTGCCTTCAATTATCTCCGGTGGATTCTGCCACCATCCTTCGAAAGGCATAACCATACCGGTTGTAAGCCTGCTGTTTTGCTTACCGACTCCCTGGAAGAGTAGTGATAATCCAAAGTTATTGTAATTCAGATTTATATTTCCACCATAAGTATACCTTGGAAGAGAACCACCAAGTAGCACCTTGTCATATTCCGGTGTTATATAACCATCCGGCTCTCCATCAGGTCCTGATACATCAACATACTTAATGTCTCCAGGGCGAACGGAGGAAACGAGTACCGGCGAAGTATCCACTTCATCCTGTGTCTGGAATATTCCTTCAGCCAGATAACCATACCACTCGTTAAATTCACTTCCTTCTCTTATAATCTGGTCACCATAGAACACAGTGCCTTTAAGATCACCCATAACAGATCTGAAATCTGATATATTGAAAGACACTGAGTAAGTAAGGCCTCCTACCTGATCATGCCATCCCATACTTAAATCCCAACCATTAGTTCTCATTTTACCCGCATTCTGATCGGGGTCCTCAAATCCAATATAATTGGGAATCTCTAATTTCAGTAACATATCACTTGTATTCTTATGGTAGTAGTCAAATGATAAAACGAGTCTGTTATCTAAAAGATTGGCATCAAATCCTATATCCCAGGTTTGTGTGGTTTCCCAGGATATGTCCCTTACTGCGTATTCTATTTGTGCAGCAGTCATCCTGGATATAATATTATCTCCCTGCCAGAATGCAGCATTATCAAAATTCATTGATGCCTGGTATGGATAGTAGCCGATTCTTTCATTACCTAGGTTACCCAATGAACCTCTGATCTTTAACAGGGACAGGAAAGAGATGTTCTGCATAAACTGTTCTTCTGAGATAACCCATCCACCTGATACCGAAGGGAAGAATGCCCACCTGTAATCCGGATGAAATCGTGAGGACCCATCAACCCGGAAATTTGCCTGCAAATAATACTTATCACTGTAATCATACATTAAACGGCCAAAAAAGGAACGATAAGCTGATTCTATTGCTCCTCCGTAATTAGTCATAAAATCCATGTTACCCACATCAAGGTATGGATAGGTTAACAGCTCCATATTAGTACTCTGTGCATCCAGTGATTCCCTGAAAAAATAATAATCCTCATACCCAACAAGTATATCCAGACTATGACTACCTGCAAATTCATCGGAGTAGTTAAGTAACAGCTGTTTTGTCAGTGTCTTTTGGTCTGTTCTTGTTTCATATAAAGATGTTTGATTATATCCGTAAATATCACTCAGATAAATAGTGGGGTCATAGGCATCGTAATACGATATTCTTTTATTAAAGTCCTTTATCTTATAAAAATCAAAAGATGGTGCAACCACACCTGTCAGTGTCAACTCTTTTATTGGTTTAAATTCCAGAGAGATTTTACCATTAATATTGTCTGACAATTGATTTTTAAAACCACCGTAGTGTAAAATGGCATACATGTTTGAGCCATCCTTACCTGCTGAAATTCTTCCATCTGTATACATGGCTGAATAAATAGGTGCATATTTATGAGAAGAATTTACCGGGTTCTCGGAAGGATCTTTTTTTATCCCATGATTATAAGAGACATCTAGTTCGCCAGAAAGGAATTTATTAAATGTTATAGAGTTATTAGACCTTACCATTATTCTTTCATAATTACTATGATCATACATGGCATCAGTATTTTCATAATTGATTGAAGCTCTTGATCTAATTACTTCCCCCCCGTGTGTCATGGTAAGTGAATGTCTCTGTCTTGGAGCATAATTGTTAATTAATAGATCGGTCCAATCAGTTATTGGATATTCATTGGGATTGGTCTTATTCCATTCAAGCCAGTTCTCTACCTCATCCTGAGAAAAGGTGTTGTACTCACTCCCTGGGACATTCCCGCCATCATTCCACTGCATTTCATTGAACATCTGAAGATACCTTACAGGGCCAACTGATTCTGGCCATTGTGTTGGTTTTTCAAATCCGAAACTTGAATTTAATTCAAAGTAAGTTTCCCCGGCCATTGCTTCTTTTGTAGTTATCAGAATAACTCCAGCTGCTGCTCTTGCACCATAGATTGATGCTGAGGCAGCATCTTTCAATACAGTTATGTGATCAATATCGTTAGGATTTATATGGTCAATATTAGTGACAGAAACCCCATCGACAATGATTAAAGGTTGGCTGTCACCAATAGTAGTAATACCCCTAATACGAATATTTGCCGAGGCTCCTGGCATACTGCTATTCCTCGTTACCATAACACCTGGCATTGCACCCTGCAGTTCCTGAGATAACTGTGTCCCCTTTGTCTTTCCTAAATCTGTTCCGCTTACCGTAGTAACGGATCCAGTTAAATCTGTCTTTCGGGCTTTCCCGTATCCAATAGCAATTACTTCTTCAATTCCGAATACATCTCTCTCCAATACAATATTAATAATTGTTTGGCCTTCTACTTTAATTTCCTGACTTATCATACCAACAAATGAAAATACCAGAGTAGCGTCATCTGGCACCTCACTTATCGAATAATTACCTTCACTGTCAGTAGTACTTCCATGAAATGTCCCTTTTTCAACAATTGTAACACCAGGCAATGGCACTCCTTCTGAGTCTGTCACCTTTCCGGTAACACTTTTCTGGATGATATTGGGCATTTCACTCAAACTGTTTTTTACTAAATCCTGGGGACTCAGTATTATCTGCCTATCAAAAACTGTATACTTAATATCTGTGTCAATAAATAACTCTGCCAGAATATTCTGTATATACTCATCCTTGACACTTAAGCTTGTTTTTCGGTTGACCTCGATAAGTTTTGTATTATATAAAAAGAAAAACTCACTCTGTTCTTCAATTTGTGATAGTACTTCCTCAACAGTAACATCTTTTAGGTCCATAGTTAACTTTGTGGATTGCGAGTATGAGTCTGCCGCAATCACCTGAAATACACTTAGCAGTAATAGCAAAATGGTATTTCTCATGTTTCTAAAGAATTTTGAGCAGTAGATTTCTCTGAGATAACCTGCTCTGATTAATGATTTTTTCATAAATTTAGGTGCTTTTGGTTACTAATTCTGATTCGCTTCTGAATTGGATAATAACTAAAGAATCGGGAGGGAAACGCTGCTACGTTTTCCTCCTTTTTTGATAACATGGTTTTAAGGCATAGCTCTGAAATTTTTGTTAGACATCAATATGAATTATAATATAGTTCTATTCTTCTTTTTTCGAATGTTCCGTCAGGGAGTTGTCTTCTTTTGATGTTTTTATACTCAATTGGAGCAGAGATCATTAGCATATTTAATATTTCATCAAGTGTCTCATCCTCAAAAGTGGCTACATATCGATAAGATTTAAGTATATCATCCAAGATGACAATATTGACATTATACCAGCGATTTAGTCTCTCAACAACCTCGCTTAGGGGATCATCTCTAAATATTAGTTTCCCATCTTTCCATGAAATGTACTTCTCGACATCAACATTCTTCACCGAACATTCTGAATTTATCTTAGAATAATGAAAAAGCTGACTAGGATCCAATGTAGCAGCTAATGATTGGCTGTTGTTTATATTATTCTTGAATATCTCCAGTTTACCATCCTCGAGAACCACTTTAGTATAGGGGTTATCTTCCCATGAATTTATATTAAAAGATGTTCCGGTTGCAACTATATTCAAATTGTTAGTTGATACGATAAATGGTTTGTTTGGATTGGTATTAACATTAAAATATACTTCTCCTTTTAATGTAACCTTTCTTTCTTTACCATCAAAACGCTCTGGAAATATAATCGAGGAAGCGCTGTTCAACCATCCGATAGAACCATCAGGTAAATAAAACATAGTCCTGGCCCCAGGTGGCGAGTATATTTCTGCAAATGTATCCTTGGATCCTGAAGATTGGAAACCACCATTGAGACAGTATAATAGCAGCAAAGGGACAAATAAAACTGCTGCTATTTTTGTCAAATAGTGAATTGTCCTTAAAGGGATTGAAGGGGAAGGTTTATTCTTTGTCTCCTCAATCTTGATTTTACGATATATTTTGCCAAGGACCATGCTCTCATTATAATTAATTGCATCAACATCTTCTGGTATTTTTTTCCAGTAATGATATGATTTATCCCGTAACTCTTTCTCTGCCTGAATGCTTTTGAACCAGTCTATTATCAGTCCTCTCTCTTCGGTTGAACCACGACCATTTAAATATTTTTCTATTATTCTAAAGTCTACTCTCATATTTAAAATATTAACCTTAACTACTTAGAGAACAGGGGCTACTAATTAGCCCCATAGTTCTCCAAATTACTCTAACCTAATCTAACCTAGTCTAATCCCCAAATACTATTATTTTAATCCATGCCTCATTCATACGAGGCTGTTCTTTTTATATATAATCCCAGACAGGTATATCTCACCCAGTCAAATTGTTTTTTTTAAGAAATTTATATTTTAACAGAAGATGCCGTATATCAGTATACGAACAGCACAAAAAACAGCAAAGAAATCAATCCTTCTTGTTTTAAGGCTTCCTTAATAAATAACCTTGCCTTGTAGAGATGATTTTCCACAGTTTTTTTTGAAATATTCAATTTTCCCGCTATCTCGGATACAGTATATTCCTTTTCTTTATGCATAAGGAAAACTTCTTTTTGTCGATGAGGCAGTTTTTTTATCAGATGATTTGTTTTGTCAAGTAGATCATTATATTCTACCTTGGATAAATCATCAGAATAATCAACTATCCTTGTTTCATATTCCTTGAGATGATTCTTCTGCCTTGACAAACTTCTGAATTTTTTCCTTATAGCATTGAATGTAACAGTGAAGAACCAGGCATTCAAATTGCTGTCTTTACGGAGTTTTTCACAATTTTGCCAGAGATTTAAAAAAACATCCTGAACCACACCTTCTGCATCTTCTTTACTTTTAAGATATTTTAATGAAAAGGCGTATATTTTTTTATTGTATTTCCTATAGATCTCTTCAAATACATCAGTATCACCTTTTATAAGGTTTCTAAGTAGATTCTGTTCATATTCAGATTGAGACCCCATTGGAATTTTTGATTTCATGCATACAATATTAGTAAAAGAATTCAAATGAAAATAAATTCATTTTGATACAGGTATCGTAATTAGGTGAAAAATATATCAAAGTGTTTAATAAAGCAGTCAATTTTATGGAGTTATAACATAAGTATTAAATACCCTGTTTGAAAACATGCTTAAATGGCCCTCAAATTTTGTTAGGAGGAATAATCATCTTAGACAAATAGATGTCAATATGAATTTCAGGATACTGCAGATGAATTTGTAGCTTTCTCACTTAAAAGCTGAATTACCCTTTTATTCGCCTCATCAATCTTTCTCCTGTCAAAGTTGATATAAATATCAGTCACACTGCTTCTTGAGTGGCCCAGGGCTCTCGGTATTGTTTCCTTCGGGATATCAAGGCCGGCAGCAAAGGTTGCCCAAGTATGTCTTGCGTAGTAGGTACTTAAAGCTTTATCAATCTCGCATTTGGAGGCAACTTTCTTCAAATATTTATTTACGGTCTTAGTGAAGTTCTTATGATCTGAATATTTCTCGGAGAATAATAAAAAATTGTTTTCTCCACGATATTTTTTTATTAGGTTTCCTGCTTCCTGTACTACGGCTATGGAGAATAGTTTACCGGTTTTACTCCTCCGGTATTCGATATTACCTTTCTTTATGCTGGCAAGTTCATAAAGATCCTTCATATTTATTCCAATAAGGAAAAAGGAAAGCATAAAAACATCCCGGGCAAATTCCAGTTTGCCTTCAAGTATAGTATTATTTATCTTCCTTATTTCATCAATATCAAGGTATCTTTGCTGGGCTTCTTCTTTTTTAATCTTGAAACGTCTGAAAGGATAGTGATCGAAACCAATTATTTCAAGGTCTATGGCCCTGTTATAAACAGCTCTTATATTTCTTAGGTATACCGAAGCACCATTTATACTCTTACCATTCTCAAGCAGCCAGTTTTCATATTTGTTCAGGAAGTTATAGTTGATCTCCTCGAAGGGCAGATAGGATTTGTTCAGGAAATCCTTAACTGAGTGCGAATTCCGGTGTTAGTGAGCACCCTATTCCGGTTTAAAGTGAGCAGTCTGTTTGTAATTAAAATATATTATCATCCTGCATTGATATTGTGATGTTTACGTTCCGGTTTTAGGTGCTCAGCCATTTCCGGAATCATATGCTCAATTTGCTCTGGAATGAGGTGATCAGCCTGTCCGGATTTTGCACAATAGTCCCCACAATACAGCAAATATCTGAATATTCCTCAGAAAATCTTTGACCTACTTGGTAGGATGGATACGACCTTGTTGCCATTTTGCTTTAATTTATTTCGAGATCATGCAGGGTAACTATTGCCAAAAGAAAATAATCCCCAGATGAAAGTAAACAGTTTCAGAATGACCTTGGTAACTTCGTTTCATTCAATATCAATTTGCCAAAAAAGATTGTAACCTTGCTAAGTGATATAAAGGCTTTCTCAGGAAATACTCATTTCGAATACCTGAGCAATTAATTTGACATTAATGATATATTGCTTAATTTTATTGGATTCAAAGTTTTCTGAAAAAGTATTACTTTTTTTCAAAGGGCATAATTTAGTTAATATAACTTATGAACAGATAATTTGGGATTCTTTTCATAAATGAAGGATTACATTGATATATTCGAGCAATTATACAAAACGTATTATGAAAAGCTTTTCAAATTTGCTATTCATTTCGTTAAATCTGAAGCTATAAGTGAAGCAGTTGTTTCAGATGTATTTTTTAACTTATGGAGAAATCGGACAAAGCTCTCAAATATAAAAAATCTCGAAGCATATCTTTACAAAGCAACAAAACATTGTTCACTCCATTATTTAGAAAAACGACCTAAAGGTTCCCAGGTAGATATCAATTTATTAACAAAAGAAATATTAATTGATTTAAACACTCCAGAAGAAGTCATCATTCAGAAAGAATTACAATTAGTTGTTAAAAAAGCAATTGAAGATTTACCCGAAAGATGTAGATTGATCTTTAAATTGGTCCGAGAAGATGGATTGAAATATAAACAAATTGCTGAAATTCTGGATATCTCTATTAAAACAATTGATGCACAAATGGCAATCGCAGTTAAAAGAATTGGGGCAGCAATTCAAAAGTACTTTGTGAATTAAATATAATCCTACTCATTCAATATCTATTTAAAAATTTCGTAATTATTTAGGTGATTTACGATTAATCTCGGTCTATATTAACAAGAGCGGTAATTATTACTGATAAATAAGATGAAGAAAGAAAATAAAGTTTGGATAGCTATTTCACGAAAAATTGCTGGTGAAGAATATCATGAAAATGATATTAATTCGGATAAGAATAATCAAAGGATTCTCCATTATTTATCCAGCATCGTTTGTAAAACTAAGGAGCCTTCGAAAGAATATTCGACTGAACGATCCTGGGAGAAGTTGCAGGCTAGAATTAATAATTATACAACATATAATAATAATTCATTTAAAAAGATTAAAATTTTCAAATACTGGTCGATTGCAGCAACAATTGCTCTATTAGTTCTTATGGGTAATATTACATACAACTTAATAACGAAGTCTGAATCTGAAATTATTGTTGTAAATGTTCCTGCCGGGAATACAAGAAAAGTAACACTTCCTGATAACACATTAGTATGGATTAATTCAGACAGCAGACTCGTTTACAATAAGCCATTTACTAAAAGAGCCCGAGAAGTTTACTTAAGTGGGGAGGCATATTTTGATGTAACAAAAAATGAACGTAAACATTTCGTCGTAAAAACAGACGATGTAAATATCAGGGTAGTGGGTACAGAATTTAACGTTAAATCATATCCCGGTGAGAATTTACTCGAAGCAACTTTGGTTAAAGGAATTGTGAATATTGAATATATGAAGGAAAGCCCGAAGGCCGAAAATATTCAACTTACAATGGGACAGCGAGCTATTGTTAACAGGACAAATGGAAATATTGATCTACAGGATAATGTAGAGGTGATAAATTATATCTCATGGAAAAATGGAGAACTAAGATTCATCCAAAGTGACATGGAAGATATAATTAAACAACTGGAACGAAAATTTGACATTGAAATAATAATTAAAACCAATCAGCTAAAAGAAAAGAAATACACAGGAAAGTTTGAAAACGATGAATCTTTAGTGCAAATTTTCGAAGTTATTAATATCTCTACACCAATTAATTACTATATAGATAATGGCCGATGGATAATCGAGGATAAATAATAATATATCTAATAAATAATATTAAATAAATGAACTGCCTATGAAAAAACCAACACTAAACCATAAAAAACGGGAAATGCGGTCAACATTTCCCGTACATAATGTTTTTGAGCATAAAAAATCATAGACCAACTACAATTTACTATTAACTCAAAAAGTACTACAAACATATGAAAATAATCAACAGTAATGGATATATATTATCCAAAAAGTATTTCCTAAAGAAAATATTATTAATCATGAAACTTACAATGTTGATCATGTGGATAAGTGTATTAAGCGTTTCAGCTACATCTTATGCACAAACAAAAAAGATCAATCTGGATATTAATAATGGCACTTTGGAAGATTTAATAACCCAGATTGAGGATCATAGCGAATTTTCTTTCTTCTTTTCAAATGATATTGATCTGGATCACAAAGTTACGATTAACGTCGCCGATGCTTTAATTAATAGTGTATTATCAGACGTACTTGTTGATATGGGCATTAATTATAAAATACATAATAAGCATATTGTATTATATAATAAAGATGAATTTATGTCACCAAATCAAGACCAACTGAAAGAGAATAATCCTCAACAAGAAATTGTTATAACTGGTATCGTTAAGGATGATAAAGGAGAATTATTACCTGGAGTAAACATCTACATTAAAGGTACAAATATAGGCACAACTACAAACGCAGAGGGAGAGTATTCCATTGTTGTACCAAATACAGAGGTAATATTGGTTTTTTCATTCGTTGGTTATAGCCAGAAAGAAATAAAAGTTGGCACTAACCGAACGATTGATGTTGTTCTCATGACAACAATCTCACAATTAGATGAGATAGTGGTAACAGGTGTGGCTTCTGAGACTTCAGTGAAAAAATTAAGTTTCACTGTTGATAAAATAGACAGGAAAATGATCCAGAATGTTCCAGCGATAAATGTTGGTATGGCATTGCAAGGTAAGATTCCCGGATTAAAAATTTCGACCTCAACCGGAATGCCGGGTGAGGAACCGGAGATACAGATAAGGGGAGCAAAAAGTATCCTTGGATCATCTCAACCTCTCATTATAGTTGATGGTATTTTAACTGAAGGAGGTCTCGTGGATATCAATACACAAGATATTACATCTATTGAGGTAATTAAAGGTGCTGCTGCAACATCTCTTTATGGTTCAAGAGCGGCGAATGGCGTAATTAATATTACTACGGAACGAGGTAGTGGTTTGAATGCGGGTGTTTCGCAGGTAAATTATCGCATGGAATATGGTAGTATGGTACTTGGACTTGGGCACTTGCCATCAAAAGTGGAAGCTCATCCATTTATTTTAAATTCGGATGGTACATTTCAATTAGATGCATCAGGAAATCGTATATGGGAACCAGACCAAATATATGATAATCCATACCCAACAGGTACTGACTTGGAAAGTTATAAGCAATTTTTTAAAAATAGTCAAACATTAACAAATAACTTATCATTTGTCGGTAAAACAGAATCTGGCAATACCAATTATTATGCGTCAATTCAGTATACAACGCAGAATGGAATGATTAAATTATTGGATGGGATGCAGAGATATAACATTAGATTAAATCTCGATCATAGGTTCTTGAAAAATTTGAAGTTTTCAGCTTCTAATATGTTTGTTCAAACAAATATAGACAAAACAGCTACAGATTGGTATGTTTTTGACAATATCTGGTATGCAGATCCTGATGCTAATTTTTTAGCCGATAATTTTGATGGTTCACCTTATCTTGTTAATCCTGGTTATTTAGATCCTTTTGTTCCCACAAACCCACTGTACCTAATCAATAATTCTTCAAACATTGATGAAAAGGGACGATTTCTTGGGCACTACCTAATAGACTATAAACCGTTTGAAGATCTTAACATATCTGCATCTTATGGTATTGATTATTCCAATATTAGGAATAAAGCATTTGAAACTAAAGGGATGTTGGACAGATATGATCCTATAAATAATCCGAGAAGCATAGGATGGATTTCTCAAAGCAACAGTAATACAATAGCTCAAAATCTTACGACCAGCATCCTTTATTCTAAAATATTTGGTGATTTCACTACTCGTTTAAAAGCACAATATTTATATGAAGATAACAAGTATTATATATTGTCCGGATCTGGCAGTTCTCTGGCCGTAAACGATCCGGATCTTATCTCATTGGAAATAGCACAGGAAGATATTGATAATTATTCCTATGAATCATTAGTAGTAGCTCAGAATTATTCAGGCATGGCCTATATTGATTATAAAGAGAAATATATTTTGGATGCTTTATACAGGAAAGATGGTGTTTCCTTATTTGGTCCGGAATCACGCTGGCAAGATTTTTACAGAATAGCAGGGGCCTGGCGACTTACAGAGGATTTTAATGTTCCGGGATTCTCTGAATTAAAAATTCGAGCAGCTTATGGTAAAGCGGGCTTACGTCCAACTTTTGAAGACCAATATGAATCTTATGATATATCAAATGGGGTTATAGGTTCTGGTGAAAACCTCGGTAATAAGTTACTTAAACCGGCTATATCTTATGAATTGGAACTTGGAATTGACGCTGAATTTCTTAAACGTTATTACTTCAAGTTCAGCTACTCCAAAAATACAAACAGGAACCAGATATTTTCAGTTCCTGTCCTAGGGGCATTAGGATATCAATACCAGATGCAAAATGCCGGTGAAATAGAATCTAAGGTGTTTGAATTTACTTTAGGAGGGACCCTAATACGCACAAATAACTTTTCCTGGAACTTAAATATAATGACTGATCATATCATGACTGTCGTGACGGATTTGGCAAGTGATCCTTTTTTTATGTACCAAATTTTTAAAATTGAAGAAGGTAAACCTTATGGAGTTGCTTATGGATCAATGTATGCACGCAGTCTTGACGACATGAGAAACTATGAAATCTTTGGTAATATACCTCAAGGACAAACCGTCGAAGATATTTACGTGGTGAATAATGAAGGATATGTAGTACGTCGCGATGCAATTGGAACAATCGATGAGCAACGTCAGACCATGATTAATGATGATGGAACACGAAATTTTAAGCTTGGAAGTATTTATCCGGATCTTACTTTTAATATTAACTCAGATATTACTTGGAAAAATTGGAACCTTTACACTTTATTTAGTGGACAGTTTGGTGGAGTAATGTTTAATTTTCAAAGAATGTATATGAGATTTCACAGAGTTGGTGAGGAAATAGATCAATCCGATAAACCATATGAGGCAAGAAAATCTCTCAATTATTACGAAAGTCATTCCAGAGACGAGTATACTGAGGATGCAACATTTTTAAAACTAAGAGAATTATCACTAAGTTATACCTTGAATCAATTGGGTAATTCAAAACTGAGATTTATAAAAAATCTAAGATTAGGACTGACAGGAAGAAACCTATTTACTCTAACAAATTATACAGGTATTGATCCAGAAGGCGGCAGAAATACAAGAGGATATAGTTCCAATATAATCAAAATGGAGAACACCAGTTATCCATCTGATAACTTCCCGACTTTGACAGCTGATATTAGTATTACGTTTTAAAAATTAAGACCATGAAATATTATAAATATTTATTATTTAGTTTGTTATTGGTTACAGTCTCATGTGAACAATTCTATGATTTGGATGTTGAAAATCCAAATAAACCTGATGTTGAATCACTTTACAATAATCCTGATCAATTTCCATCACTTATTAATGGTGCATATACTGGGTGGTGGAAATCAGTGCGTGATAACCCAAGTAATATATTAGGAGTTGGAGCTGAAACTGTAACAGGCTATGGAGGAACTAATGTAGCTGTATCGGCTGAACCCAGACCTCCACTAGAAAATTCTATTACAAACGCACATATAAATTCAGGTTGGTTTAACATCTATGCCACAATTCCAATGGTCAGAAACGTGGTTAAGGAAATCGAATTTAATGGTAAAACCGTCAGAGATAATTCCGGAAATGATATAACCAACGTTGTATTAGCTCAAGCATATATACTACTAGGAATTTTACATGGTAACCTCGGTTTGTTATATGACAAAGGGATCATTCTTGCACCTGAAACCGATCTTGAGTCAATAAATAGTGAATCTTTCGTTTCTTACAAAGATATGATAGAAAAAGGATTAGAATTTATTGACAAAGGGATAAGTTTATGCAATGAATCATTTGCTATCGGATCAGGAATGGTGCCTCCAGGATTGGCAATTAACAACAATGAGGACCTGAAGGGATTTGCATGTTTATATGCTGCTCGTTTAATTGTTTACATGGCGAGAACTAAATCTGAATCAGAACAACTTCCATGGGATAAGGTTATGAATTATATTAACAATTCCATTAGGGTTGACATTGGAATCAATAATATATCCCCATTTAAAGGATATGGTAATATTCTAGCAATTTTTGTTGAGCAGCTTCTGAGGGTACATCAAAGAGTACTGAATATGATGGCCCCTGAAGATCCAAATGCAGTCTACCCTTATCCGCGTGATGGCACAATCCTTGGTGAAATAACCAATTGTCCCGATCAACGTCTTGAAGAATATTTCCAATATATTGACATAAGCGGATGGTCGCCACTGCATGCCTCACATTATAGAGTCATTCGGGAAGATGCTCTACCAATTGGAGACAATAATGTGGATGATTTCCTTCTTAAATGTATTGTAAAAGAGGAAATTGACTTAATTGAAGCAGAGGCCATTCTCAGAACCAGTGGCAGTAAAGATATAGCTGTTACCTTGATTAATAAAACAAGAGTAGATAAAGGATCTTTGCCTCCAGCTTTAGCAAGTGAGTCAGTACAGGATTTGCTTGATAAAATCATGTATGAAAGATATGTGGAAATACTGTTTTTCGATACCTGGGTTGGATTTTTTGATAGAAGAAGAACAGATTCATTGTATCCGTTAACCTTTACCCAAATGCCAGTACCATATAAGGAATTACAAATATTGGGATTACCCAATTATACATTTGGTGGGGGGGTTTAAAATGAATAGATTTTAGATCTAGTCGAAAAGCAAAAACCTATTTGAAATCATTAAAAGTGAAGTTATGAATAAAAATAAAATATTTTACCTTTTGTTTGCATTGCTCTTAGGAATTATGGGGTGTGAGAAAGATATCCCAGATCCTGAAATAATTAGTAAAACACCTCCCGAACTACAATTTCTTGTAGTAAAAGAGGTGTCAAATGGGAGCATAACTTATCAAGAGTTATCTGGCGCTCAAGTCACTCTCTACAGAACTATTGCTGATCGCGACGCTTCTGTAAATGCAATCGGTACGAAGACAACCGGAACAGATGGAATAGCAATATTTAACAAAGAAGAACTTGCTGAACCAGGGCAATTCCATTATAGGGTTATTTATAACGCAGAAGAAAAAATAGGATCTACAAAATATTTACTATTAACAGATGGTCAAACTCTTCAAAGGGTGGTCTTCTGAAAAGTACTGTTTTTAGTTCTGGATAAAATAAAATCACTCTGTGGTTCTAGGTGTCATCCTATGGCACTTTGGATATGATTAACAAATACTTGGGGTAAATTAAGGGAAGAACTTGTGGGAAGACTGGAGCCACAGAGGATTTTTAAGCATCCGCTTCAATTCAATTCATTAAAAGCATTAATTAATACATGTTATGAAAAAGTGCGTGTTTAAATAAATAGCATTAATATTCTATGTTATGAAAGCAATTAAAGAGAATTTTGTCTTAATAATTATTATTATAATTAGTTTAACCTATTGTACAACAAGTGATAAAAATGAAAATGCACTTTCCTACTTATCAGAATTAGATTTAGATGTAGTTGCCAATACATTAAGCCAAAAAGAAAAGGAAAATGGTTGGCAATTACTTTTTGATGGAGTTACTACCGAGGGATGGCGGGGATATAACATGAATAGTTGTCCTGACTGTTGGACAGTTGAAGATGACTGTTTAACTGTAATATCAGAAGGCAAAGAACAAGATTATCATAGTCTTGTAACTGATAAAGTATATAAAAATTTTGTATTAAGTGTTGAGGTTAAGTTAACAGCAGCATCTAACAGTGGTATTATTTACCAGGTTACTGAAGGCCCTAAGTATAAATATGCTTATGAAACAGGGCCTGAATTTTCAATTATTGATCATGAAAACTGGCCTACACCTTTAGATGATCTTCAAATTAACGGCTCAAATTATGCAATGTATCCACCAAGGGTAAAGCCTTATAAAAAAATCGGGGAATGGAACCATTATTTTTTAGTAGTTGATGGAAACAAAGTTACACAAATAATGAATGGTGAAATAGTTGTAGAGTATGAAAAATATTCTGATGAATGGATAAGGCGCCGTGATAACGGTAAATGGATGTATTATCCTGATTGGGGGAAATTTGATACAGGACACGTATGTCTTCAAAATCATGGAAGCACAATATGGTACCGAAATATTAAGCTTAAAGAACTCAAGTAAAAGGTTAAAATTAAAATATAAAAATAAATGACAACTCGACGTGATTTTATTAAAAAAACAACTGGTATTACAGCGGGTTTTACTATAATACCGAGTTTTACACTGAGCGGTTTAGGATATAAAGTTCCAAGTGATAAATTAAACATAGTTGGAATAGGAATTGGAGGTAAAGGGTTTGCAAATCTGAAAGCTATGAATAGTGAAAATATCATAGGTCTTTGTGATGTTGATTGGAAATATGCGGAAGAGTGCTTTAATAATTTCCCCGATGCAAAGAAGTATTGGGATTGGCGGAAAATGTTTGATGAATTAGGAAAATCTATTGACGGAGTACTAATTGCTACCCCCGATCATACCCACGCTGTTATTTCTTCCGCAGCAATTCAAATGGGGAAACATGTATATTGTCAAAAACCTCTTACTCATTCAATCTTTGAATCACGCCTTTTAAGCAGTCTTGCAGAAAAGTATAAAATTGCCTCCCAGATGGGCAATCAGGGTAGTTCCGGAGATGATGTCCATAAAATATGTGAATGGATCTGGAACGGCGAAATTGGAGAAGTACATGAAGTACATGCCTGGACAAATCGACCAATATGGTCACAGGGTTTGCAAAGGCCTTCTCAAGAAATGAAAATACCAGAAACGCTTAACTGGGATTTATTCATTGGCCCCGCTCCAATGCGACCATACAATGAAATCTATCACCCATGGAACTGGAGAGGATGGTGGGATTATGGTACTGGAGCTTTTGGCGATATGGCATGCCATATTTTAGATCCTCCATATCGAGCATTAAAGTTGGGATTTCCTGAAATTGTTCGGGGTTACTCAACAGAAATTAATACAGAATCTGCACCTCAGGCAGAGACAGTAGAATATATTTTTCCAGCAAGAAAGAGCCTACCTAAAATTTATATGCCTCCTGTAAAAGTGTACTGGTATGATGGAGGATTTCTGCCAATGCTTTCAGATTTGATACCTCCAGGAGAGAATTTGATGGCGGACGGGATGGGAGGATGCCTTTTTATAGGCTCGAAAGATTCACTCCTATGTGATACAGGTGGTTTCAACCCTCGCTTGCTCTCAGGCAGAATACCAAATGTAGAATCTTATCTTAGACGTATACAAGGATATTCAGGATCACAATATATTGATGGTCCGCATGAAAAAGACTGGATAAGAGCTTGCAAAGAATTTCCTGAGAATAGAGTAGAAGCTGCTTCAAATTTTTCTTTTTCCGGTCCTTTAAATGAAATGATTTTATTAGGTGTTTTAGCCGTTCGAATGCAAGGGCTTGAAAAGGCACTTGAATGGGATAGTGAAAATATGATGATATCAAATATTTCCACCAACGAAATTTTGAATGTAATAACCAGGAATGATTTTGTTGTGAAAGAAGGACATCCAACCTTTAATAGAAAATATGCCGAACTCAATGCAATAGAAACAGTAAGTGAATATATTGAACATACCTATCGTGAAGGATGGGTATTACCTGACATACCAAAATAAAATATTGAACTCATGAGAAATTTACTTATAAGCATACTACTTTCCTTTAGTATTGCTTTTAATAGTTCTGGTCAGTTAATTAATACAGATCTTAAAATCACTCACGGACCATATATCCAGATCGTATCAAAAAATGAAGTAACAATTATCTGGATGACTAATCTTCCTGCTGTTCCTGGTATTATAATAGAAGCCGAGAATGAAAATCAGCAGTTCATTCAAAATAGTCATGACGGATTAATCGATGGAGGAGGTGTTTTACACAAAGTAAATATTAAAAGTCTAAAACCTGGAGTAAAATATCACTATAAAATTTTTTCATGTCAAATATTAAAGTACCAACCTTACAAAGTTTATTATGGTGATTCCATTTACAGTCATAGCTATTCCTTTTACACACCGCTACAAGAAACTTCTGAAATAAAATTTGCAGTTTTTGCCGATGTGCATGAAAAGACCACAGTTTTTTCAAAATTACTTTCAAGAACGAATATCAATGACTGCGACCTTATCTTTTTTAATGGGGATATGGTAAACTATTTCCAAGAGAGAGATCAGTTATTTACTGGATTTATTGATACAGCTGTTGCCTATTTCGCATCAGAGAAACCATTCTACTATGTAAGAGGCAACCATGAAACACGGGGAATGCTTGCAAGGGAATTAAAGAATTATTTTGAATTTAAAAATGATCATTTCTATTATTCCTTTGATCACGGACCAGTTCATTTTGTTGTACTTGATTGTGGTGAAGATAAGTCAGATACCCATCGTGAATATTCAGGATTGGTTGACTTTGACTCCTATCGCATCGAACAATTGGAATGGCTAAAAGAGGAAGTAGAGTCAGAATCATTCAAAGAGGCTCCCTATAGGGTTGTGCTTGTCCATATTCCTATTGCAGAAAATATGAATTACTGGGAATATGGAAGAAAATTCCTTGTCAAAGAATTTGGTCCTGTACTGGAAAAAGCTAACATCGATTTAATGCTCAGTGGCCATACTCACAGAACAGAGATAATGGATAAGGGCGAATCTGGATTCACATATCCAGTTATAACTAATTCAAATGTTAGTTTTTTGGAAGTAAATGCCGGACCAAAAGAATTGAAAGTGGTTATAAAAAATATCGATGGAAATATCGAAGGAGAATATATAATACCTAATTATTAAAATAACAATCATGAAAAGATATTATTATCATATTCTATTGTCTTTCATTATAGTATTTATCATAACTACGTGCAAGGAGAAAAGGGATGAATCAAATTCCGGGTCTTTGAATAAAGCAGCTGAAATAATACAGGATAGTACTGGAATTATCATTAAATATGATACGGAAGTTATTTTTAAAGGACAAATCCAAAATAAAGAAGGAACCTATTATCTTGATAAAATAATTGATACGGCCAATAATGTAATAAATCAAGTTTATTCATGGACATCCAAAACTGATCAACCTTTGGTAATTAAAGGAGTAATTGAAGGTAGCCCTGAGTCTTTCCCTTGTGAAGTTGATCGACATACAAGCAGGAGATCTATAGTACGTCATACTGTTGGACTGAGTCATAGTCTTCTGAACCATGCAGTTTATGACAGATATAAAGACTGGACGCTATCTGTTGATTTCCGCTCCAATACAAAGATCGTGCCTATAGATACTGACAGCCTACATAACCGTTTTGAAATAACTACTTCGGGGGCTCAGGTGGGATTAAGATTCAGGCCAGAGTTTTTCAGAAAACATAGAGGTCTTTCCTTTTTTAAACCGTGGACATATCAAGTTTGGAATAAACCAGTAGTAGGATGGTGTTCATGGTTTGCATATTTCACAGAAATTGATGAAGAAAAAATCAAGAAAACAGCCGATATTCTTAGTGAAACGCTTGTACCATTTGGTCTTGAATATCTTCAAATAGATGATGGTTACCAACAATTACCGGAAGGTCCTCCTGAAACATGGATAATTCCAAATAATAAATTTCTATATGGATTAGATAGTCTAAGTAAATATATTGCATATAAAGGATTAAAGCCAGGTATTTGGACCACTGTTGGATTTCACGAAGAAAAGTTTGTTAAAGAAAATACTGAGCTTTTTATCCGCGATAAACAGGGGAATCCTTTTTTTTCGCGTTGGGTTGGTTACTCCATTGATGGATCAAATCCTGAAGTTGCCAAACAATTATTAAAACCAATTTATGGCCATTTATCAAAAACAGGGTGGCAATACTTTAAAATTGATGGTTTAAGGCATCTGAGATATGATGGATATAACAGTCACATCGAATACTTCAGTAATAATAATAATTTAATTAAAACATACAGAAATGTTGTTCAAGCTATCCGGGAAGAGGTTGGCATGGATAATTTTTTGCTTGCTTGCTGGGGCATTCGTCCAGAATTAATCGGAATTATTGACGCTTGTAGGATTGGTACTGATGGATATGGCTACTCTGGTTTGGCTCAGTTTAACTCATTCAATAATATTATATGGCGTAACGATCCTGACCATATTGAATTATCTGAAAAAGAAAGTTACCGTTCCTGTATGATTACATCCCTTACAGGATCTCTTTTCATGTTAACCGACAAACCTGAAACTTATTTAACAAATCACGTTGAACCTGTAAAAAGATCGATACCGGTTCTTTTTACTACACCAGGACAAATATATGATGTAGATCCATCTCGTTCCATGTACATTAATAGGATTAATTCTGAAATAAGTGGTGGTGGACAAAAAGTATTCGATGCCAGTACTTATACACCCTATAATTTATTTCAACTCGAAATAAATAAACAATATGAACAATGGATAGTTTTGGGAAGAACAGAAGAAAAAGAAAGGTATATTTATTTTAAAGATTTAGGATTAGATCCGTTAAATACCTATCATATTTTTGAGTTTTGGTCCAAAACATATCTCGGAGAATTTACTGAATATTTTGAACCAATGTCAATTAACGACAAATACAATTGTCAACTTTTCTGTATCCGCAAGAAAGAAGATCATCCTCAGCTCCTTGCCACTAACAGACATATATCATGTGGTGGCCTCGAAATAAATGAATTAAACTGGGATGAGAACAGGATTTATGGAATTAGTAAATTAGTACCAAATGATCCTTATGAAATATATATTTATGAACCTTCTTCTTACAAGATGGAATCATATTCATTTACCGGTGCTGATTTAATTGATATTAGAAAGACGGGCAATGTTAGAATGTTTAAATTAATATCCAAATCAACCGAAGATTTGGAGTGGATAGTAAACTATTCTGTTCAGAAGTAATAAAGTTGATTTAAGCATCTAATCTGGATGACTGCCTTTTTAGCTGATATGTACAAACATATATATTATCTACAGTATTGGAGTCCTTAACCGATGGTTGAGTTCCAGTATATTTTTTTATCTTTATAATTATAAAATATCACTACTGTCCCGTTAAAAGTTGTTGTTACTGAACAAGTTAGGAGAATCGTCAATTGGGACTGAAATTGAAGATTTGCTAAAGAGTTCATTTAGAGGTACTTTCTCAAAAGGAGTAATGCCACA
>Ga0307439_1000107_pt1 | contig 58476 bp, 55 predicted proteins | sample SalMarWE160490MG_FD_202142 | JGI IMG/M metagenome (GOLD analysis project Ga0307439, IMG submission 202142) | Salt marsh sediment microbial communities from the Plum Island Ecosystem LTER, Massachusetts, United States - WE1604-90 | ecosystem: Environmental > Aquatic > Marine > Intertidal zone >... | reverse complement strand
TTGTGGTCTGAACCCCATAAACTGGACACTTTCTTAAGACTCATTAGAATAGAGAGCAGGAAGAGAGAAAGGAAATAGGCATGGGGAACAATAGAAGAAAGTATTCAAGAGAACTGAAAATGGAACTAGTCGAGAGGGTATTGGCAGGGGCAAGTGCCCTTGAGGTAGCAAAGGATGAGGCAATAAACCCTAGCCTTATCAAAAAGTGGAAAAGAGAGTATCTGGATGGAAAGTTTCACGGAACATCGGCAAGCGATTCTGAACTTCGAAAACTCAAATTAAAAAATTGTGAGCTGGAACAGATGGTGGGAAAACTTACCATGGAAGTGTACCTTTTAAAAAAAGAGAAAGAATATCTAGCACGAAAGAAAAAAGAGATTTCATCTCCTATATCCGGCCCCAATTCAAATCACTTGAGGAGGTGGCAGGGCTAATGGCCATGTCAAGGTCAACCTATTACTACCGGCCGCAGGAAAAAAAGAAGCGTGATAGGAAGCTATGTAAGCTAATAAAGAATATCTGCTACAAATATCCCTACTACGGCTATCGTAGGGTCACTGCTGCCCTTAAAAGGAAAGAAATGGCAGTGAACCATAAAAAGGTAGCTAAACTCATGAAAATGATGGGGTTACAGGTTAAAAAGAGGAAAAAATACACCCGTACCACCAATAGCTCCCACAACCTAAAGGTATACCCTAATCTCATAAAGAAACTGGCTATAGCGAGGATAAACCAGGTATGGTGCTCTGATATAACCTATATTGGTCTCCGGTCCGGCTTTGTATATCTGGCAGCGGTTATCGATGCCTTCAGCCGCAAAGTTGTAGGTTATGCCATTTCGAAGAGCCTGGCAAAAGAACTGGCAATAGAAGCCCTAAGGATGGCGATTTTTAGCAGGGATACCTCTGATCTTATCCACCATTCTGATAAGGGCATACAGTACTGCTGCACTGATTACATTAATCTGCTAAAAGATCATGGCATTAAGATCAGCATGTCAGCCAAAGGAATGCCGGTGGAAAATGCCTTTGCAGAGTCGTTCTTTGGGAGCCTGAAGGTGGAGGAGATTTACATGTGGGATTACGAAACCTATACAGATGTTACTGGTAGAATTCCATATTTTATAGAAGAGGTTTACAACAGAAAAAGGCTACATTCTTCCATTGGTTATATGCCTCCGGAAGAATTTGAGGATAAATTGATGAATGATATTAAAAATTCCTGTAAAATCTATTCTGAGTTAAGATACTAATGTGTCTAAATTTAGGGGTTCAGGTCACCTTTGGTATTATTGACATTTCTGTGTCCTCCTCTAAACCATTTTATCGTATAGCGGTTTAGAAGTTTACACAAAATAACTTAAACTCCCGATTTAAAATATACCGCTGCTATCGAATGCACTCCCGTAAGCTACACTGTAACTTGTCAGAGTTCTTTTAGAATACGTTTACTTATCTGATTTTTACACCAGTTCTTAATTTGAGATTTAACTTCCTCAAGATTTGGCTTAGTAGTTAGTTAGTATTGGTTTTTGGTCCATCGGTTATCATTTTATTATTTTTTGATGATAACAATGTTGGCACAATTCTGGTTTAATTCCATGTATACTTGCAAAACGACATATCCTCCATACCTACCAACTAAATCAATATAACGGCACGATTAAGTAATGCTCAACCAAACTATATGTTCTTACCACATTTATCAATTTTTATTGTTGATGTAATTATAAGATCGACTTCATTTAGTATTGTAAACTCTCAAACAATGTTAAGAATGCTATTTTATGAATATTTTCTGTGCATTTATATCCACTTTCACCAGCGCCTTAATTAACAATTATCTACCGTTCTTATAATAATAAGAACATTAAGTTTTATTTAAAATATTTGTAGCTTAAAATGTAATATAAGTAGGATTATTTAAGTACCTTTTTAATTTTATTTATTTCCATCCAGTTCCAACAATGCTCGGGAAAGCTTATTACTGGAATTATTAACATCTTTAACCGTCTGATATATATTATTATAAGTTAAATTACTCTCCAGATTGTTAACTCCATTAGCCCACTTATTAAATTTATTACTATAATTTCTGTTTATCTCAACCCACGAACTCAAGATTGTCTTTAGCTTTCCAATTTCATCGACAGGGAACCTTTTTATCATATTTTCGACCATTGCAAGAATAGTACTTTCCGGTACCGCCCCGAGGATTTCATCTACCTTCTCTCCGCTATAAAAGAACATCTGCATTGGTATGCTCATGATATGATATTTTGCCACTGTATTCGGGTTTTTATCTACGTCCAGCTTACAGAACTTGAATATGCCTTCATATTCTGCAGAAAGCCTATCGTAAATTGGCGAAACAACCCTGCATGGGCCGCACCATGGCGCCCAGAAATCAATCTCTGTAGGTAAATCGGATTCCAATACCTCTTCTTTGAAAGTCTGATCGGTAACTTCTATTACTTTACTCATAATTTCTCCTTCTGATGTACTAATGCTTATTATTTTGATATTTTAAATATTTATTAATTTATTTGTGGCTATCCTCAGTTATTCTGTTGCTGAATATATCTAAACGCTGACATAGCTGCAGCAACACCGTCCCCAACTGCAGAGGCAATCTGTCGGGGTGAATGTCTGCGAATATCACCTGCAGCAAAAATACCCGGAGCAGATGTAGCCATGTTCTCATCTGTAATAATGTAGCCGTCTTTGTCAAGTTCCAGAATATTAAGAAAAGCCTGGCTATTAGGTATAAGCCCTACAGCTACAAAAACGCCATCTATTTTTAATTTTGACTTTTGCCCTGTTTTTACATTGGAAAGTGCTAATTCCTCCACCTTATTTTCTCCTATAACTTCATCAACTATGGTATCCCAGATAAATTCCAGTTTTGGGCGGTTAAAAGCTTGCTGCTGAAGTACTTTTCCTGCTCTTAGCTGGTCCCTTCGATGTATTACATATACCCTGCTTGCATGTTGAGACAGCTCCATGGCATCGGTAATAGCGGTATCACCACCACCGACTACAGCTACAATCCGGTCACGAAAGAAAAACCCATCACAGGTGGCGCAGTAGGAGACTCCATACCCGGATAGCCTTTTCTCTCCTGGTATATTTAACTTGCGATAATTAGAGCCTGTAGCAATAATGACAGCTTTCGTTTGTATATTCCCTTCCGAGGTAGAGACCTTATAGTTTTCTTCTTTATCTAACTGCACTATATCAGCAAGCCGTGTTTCAAGGTTGTATTTAATTGCCTGACGATACATAAATTCTCCCAGCTCTGCTCCAGAAATTCCTTCAGGGAAGCCGGGGTAGTTTTCTATTAGTCTCGTGTTTAATATCTGACCTCCAAAAGTTCCTTGTTCAACCAACATACTTTTAAGGCCTGATCTTGTCGAATAGAGACCGGAAGTAAGACCGGCAGGACCGCCTCCAATTATCACTATATCATAACTCATAATTCCTCCATCAGCTTTTTAGCAAAACCTCATTTATCTAATTTAAATGTTTCTTTATTAATTAACCCAGCACCTTTCCAGGAATTAACTGAACTTGCAATAAAAAATTTTGTCTATTTTAAATTTAGTTTAATTGGTACTTTACAATAGATAATAAATATTATAAATTATAAAATTAGAATATTATGATATTGCAAATAACTAATTATGTAAAGCCTAAAAATATTTTAAAGTAATAGAAATTTTTTTTATAAAAAGGACAGGTGGTTAATATATGGAATACTATAATTACAAAGAAATGTCTCAGTTTTTTAAGGCCCTGGCTCACCCGGCAAGGCTTATGATAGTTTGTGAGCTGTTAAACAATAAGCTGCCAAATAAGAAAGAATGTGTGAGCGATATAGAGGGAAACCTGAATTTAAAACAGTCAAATATATCTCAACACCTTAACATATTGAGATTCCTAAACATTGTTGATTTCAAACAGGACTGGAATAGAAATTGTTATTTTTTAAAAAACCCCAAACTAATAAGTTCTTTGCTTGTGTTGGCAGGGAAATTAATGTACCAGACCCGGGAAGATAGGATTGAAAGCTAGATTGACACTTAGCCCTTGAGATATCAGACTCTTAAATTTAGTATTTATCAGAGTCAAGTGGGAGTAAAGAGTACTTTAGAAAGGTAAATAGATATGATAGATGAAATAAAGGATATTTTACATCTGGATAAGATAAAAAAAGAAAATGGTAATTTACTAATCATTATTTTTTATACCAGTTCCTCTGAAAAAAGCAAAAAGGCACTGGATATATTTAAAATGATTAAAGATGAAAATTCTAAAGCTCCTTTATTCTCAATTAACGCATCAGAGGTAAAAGATATACACTCTGACTTTGGAATAAGCACCGTGCCGGCAGTTTTGGTATTAAAGAAAGGTAAAGTGTCTAATATCATCTATGGTATTCATGATAAACAGTATTATGAAATGTTGCTGTATGACACACATGTTTCTTTATCAGTTAAAGCTGATAAAGATATCCGGCATAACGTTATTGTCTATACATCACCTACATGTTCATGGTGCAATGCGGTAAAAAATTATCTGAAGAAGAATCATGTTTATTTTAGAGAGATTGATATATCCCGTGATCAAAGAGCTGCCAGAGATCTAGTACAAAGAACAGGACAGATGGGCGTTCCCCAAACAGATATAGACGGGAGGGTAGTAGTTGGTTTTAACAAATCTAAATTAGATACATTCCTTGGGATAAAAGGCTAATACTAAATTATATAAATATGGAAAGGGTCTGTTTTATGAAAAGTATACAACCAACAAATAATAATGTGCTAATAAAACTGGATGAAGAGACTAAAGAGAAAACAGCAGGGGGGATATATATACCTGATTCTGCTAAAGAAAAACCCAGAGAAGGCGAAGTAGCTGGTATTGCTGTAGGTGCTTCTGAAGAAATAGCAGTTGGCGACAGGGTAATTTTTAAAGAGTTTTCTGGAAGTGAAATTAAATTTGAGAATAAGAAATACTTATTAATTCCAGTTGCAGACATACTTGCTAAATATGTTGAAGTAGATGCTATATAAAGTTATTATTAAAGCGTTTAGTAAGTTATGAGTTAGAATATATTATTTTTTTTAAATTAAGTAGGGTATTTTTCGATTGAAATATGGGGGAATTTTTGATTGAAAAAACAACCATTTATTTCTTTTAAATCCCCCTAAAACAGCAACATCTCCAGCATTTACCCTGTTAAGTTAGCATCTTCTAATATATTAACTGACTATAATATGTTTTAACCTTATATATATAAGTCATATTCTTTATCATCCAAGTAATGGAATGTTTTCTTTTTCTTTACGGACACCTGGGACTTGTATTTAACATATCTAATCTTTTCTAACTTAAAGGGTTTGGGGATTATCCCCAATAATAACCGCGAACGTAGCAATGTGTTACGTTTGCATATCTTGCCCTATTTATATTTAGTGTTCCTTTTATTTACCCAGTTTAAAGTGTTTTAAAATAGAATAAAGTAGAAAAAATCTTTTTACAACTATGAGTCAAAATTGACTATTCTTCCGGCTAATTGTGGCTTGATATGAGTTTAGATCCAGTTGCTTTAACTCCTGCGAGCTGATACTGGTAGTTTGCTTCCGGAGAGTAATTATACTTAGAACCTGTCCGTCGTCAAGGTAGTATTTTCCTTTGCGAGCATAAACCGCTAAAGCTATTTATCCCTCTCAATTCTCCTTTCAGGAGAACCGTAAAATCTCCACCTTGACTTACGGCCAGAACCTCCGTTCTCCTTCCCCCATGCGGAAGCAAAATATTTTTAAAGATAGGGAGAAAAAAACTATAGGTAGTGGGGGCTAACTGAAATTACATAGAAGTAAATTAATACCGGGATGTGAACATTAATATGCAAAATGATGCATCTTTAAGAAATATAATTGAAGAAGATTTAATTAAAATAATAAGAGGATTATCCTCTGCGGATCTAATCAATGTCTATAGGAATTTAAGTGGTATAAAAATTTGGAGTAACAATAATTTACAAATCAGAGAAAAAAATAATCCATCAAAAAAAGATATAATTGGAGAATACAGTACGCACTTACGGTCACAGAATAAAGCCGATTCAACCATTAAAGATTACGTAAATATATCAGTTAAGTTTACCTCATATATAAGAAAAAATAGAATTGAATTTGAATCTTTAGCTATGAGCGATATTGATCAGTATCTATCTTCGGTTAGATCCAGAAATATCTCAAACAATACATATGCTAAACTTACAAACTGTATCAGGTCATTTCTAAAGTTCCTTAATGGCAGGGATTATGTAAGCAAGGATTTTTCCTCTCTTATAAAGATCCCATCAAAAGTACAATCAACTAAAGAAGAGCTTTCGGACCTGGATATAAAAAATATTAAAAATTACTTGTCAATAAGAAAAGAAAAATATAGAAATGAAAATTTAAGGGACAAGATAATTTTCAGTCTGGGGATTGACTGCGGACTTAGAAGACAGGAGTTTATAAACTTAAACTGGGAAGATATAAATCTTAAAGAGGGCTCTATTAATATAAAAAATTCAAAGGGCAGAAAAAATAGGGTTGTCTATTTTAATAAGGATTTAAGAGAGCTCCTGTATTTATATAGAAAATTTAGTGGAAAATATATAAATGCTCTAATCAGGGGAGCACATGGAAAAAGAATAACAAAATGTTCACTACAAAATATAATATCCAGAATTTTTAAAGAGTCAAAAACTTACAGAAAAAATCTTACCCTCCATAGTTTAAGGCATACATATGCAGAAAGACTAAGAAGGAAAGGGGTAGATCTACCAACAATCAGCAAGCTTCTGGGTCACTCCAGGCTTGATACTACTGATATTTATCTGCATGTAAATAAAGATGATTTTAAAATGGCGGTATTATAACGTAAGATGTTAGTAGAGGCTTACACAGAATCTATTACACCTCCTCTTTTAAATTTTTTCTTTTAGTTCCTTAACATCTCTATCTGTAAACTGCTTGCTTCTTTTCCAACTTCTTGAGATTCCCAAAGTTTTTCATCAGCAGCTAGCAAGTCTTCATCTGTGCCGATTAAGGTTTCAGTATTATAATCCCAACAATTCATATACATATATAGTGCTTCTGAGCGAAGACTCCACTCTTCTAACTGTAATCGTTGCCATTCAGCTGTTTTACTAGTTGGAGGATTTAATTTTGTAAGCTCTAGTATAGCTTCTCCCACATACGGATAATAATCTTTAACTGCTAAAAAAAATTTCTCATAAGCTTTATTATCCCCACTTTGTATAGCAGGTGTTACTTCTACCATTATCTCTGCAAATGGTCTTGATCCTTTTTCTATATGATTTTCTAGAATTGGAGAGGCTTTTGACCAATAAGTCCTTGTTAACACCATTTCATTGTTACAAGCTGCTGTTAGAAGTATTATATAAACTAGCACTACTATTATTACTATTAAAATTTTTTTCATTTTATCCATTTTTGTTACCTCTTTACATATTTTAATATCATATAACTATATATACAAATATGTAATTTGTCTTTTTCCAAAAAATCTATCAGTGTCGAGTATATTACGCTTCAAGCTTTTAGGACACTCCAGGCTTGATACTACTAATATTTATCTGCATATAAATAAAGATGATTTTAAAATGGCAGTATTATAATGTAATTAGAAGTAAAATAATGAAAGAAAATTAACTGTTTCCTTAAAAATGCAAAACCCCGTACGCTCTTAGAGCAACCATCCGGAAGCCCACGCACGAGGAATTACTTGCGATTATTAGTATAATAGTAATTAATACTATATCAAGAGTTAGTGAGGTAAAAAATGAAAAATAATAAAAAATCACCTTTAAAAGACTCGCCCCTACATACAGCAGGCCAATCATTAGATGAATCAATCCGCAATCTTGCATTTGACGGGTTAGGGATATTTCTTATACTGATAATATTATTTCTTTTTTTATTATTTGAAATACTATATCTATCTATTCCATCAATAATTGTTAAATGGTTAAACCAGGCTTTTCCGCCCCAAATAACCCCGATAACAATAACAATTTCATTATTATCTTTAATAGGTATTATTTATTGCATATGCAGATTAATTATTATCGTAAAAAGAATAAAATCTTTTAAATTAGGAAGAGATGGTGAGAGGATAGTTGGAGAAATATTTGACAATTTACGGGCACAGGGTTTTGTTGTGTTCCATGATATAGTAGCTAAAAATTTTAATATAGACCACGTCATTCTTACTCCTCATGGTATTTTTACCATTGAAACAAAAACACGGAGCAAAAATCCAAAAGATGAGATTACATTTAAAGACGATAATATAACCGCAGGCAATATAAATTTAGGCAATAAAATAATTATACAGGCAGAATCACAGTCAAAATGGCTAAAATCAATATTAAAAGAGAGCACTGGAAAAAATTATCCCGTTATGCCTGTTATCGTATTTCCAGAATGGTTTGTTAAGCCAATGCCTGAAAACTTAAAAAAACGAATATGGATATTAAACCCAAAAATGTTACCTTATCTTATTAATAAAGAACCGGAAAGAATAGATAAAAGCGACATGCACCTGGCAGCTTTTCATATTTCCAGATATATCAGAATGTATAATTGAAGGACACTAATAAATTAGATTAATTGGTACTGTAAATCTACTCAAAAGTTTTCGTAAAACTAAAATCATTTTAAATCTTTTAACCTTGCAGCAAGTTTAAAGGAAATTAAATCACCTATGTTAGTATTTTTATAAGCTGTTTCCTCATGCATATAGTCACTAATTTTCTTACTTCCCATTTCCTTAAAAAATGTATCTACCTTATTCATAATAGCAATTTCAGAAGGTTTTAATTTGTTTAGATCAACTTTTTCTAAATTGTGGATTCTATAGCCAATTATATCTTCATCATCAGAGTAATTAAGACTTTCCTCTTGAATAGATATAACATTACTAAAAGCTTGAAATAGCATATCATACCCCAACGGCAAAGCGCCAAGCGGCATATGAGTATATACTAATCCTGATATAGATTTATTATTTTCTTTAAAGTGAAGTACATCCGAATACCATAGTAACTTCATTAATTTTACTTTATAAAGGTTGTCATTATTTTGAGAAAAATACCTTAACATTTGGCCAATATTACTAAAACTTAGCTGTTTGTTACCGTTAAATTCATTTGGTTCATCGTAATCTAAGTATAAAGCTTCTAAAGCTTCTATATTACAAAAGATTGTTTGTTTCTTCTTAATTTCATTTTTTAAAAAAAATTCTAAATCTTTAAATCCATCATTAGTAAACTTATCTTTATGTTTTTTTAACTCATTATAAACAAACAATGGATCTTCTTTTGCTCTCCTTAAGACTTTATCATAAGTTTCATCTTGTATTTGTTTACTTTCATATCTCTGAACAGTTATATCCCCCCAACCAAATATATTAGAAAACTCTCTTTGATTTAAGCCATAATAATCTCTAATTTCTTTAATCTCAATTGAAGTTAAAAGACCATTTAACCTTTTATAAGCATCTCTTGCCCTAGTTAAGTTTTCATCCATAATTTTTTCAGGATAAAATTCTTCATTTGTCTCCGGACATATATAGAAAATTTCTTTATACTCCACAGATTTATTTTTTATAAGAGCCATGGTTTTTTCTTCAAATACTTTTACTTTATGTTCCTTTTCACATATAGGACAGCAATAACTAATTTCCTTTACTAAATTCATTTTTGCTCCCCTCTCTCTTAAAGATTCTTAATATTTGTATGGTTTTTCTTCAATTTGTCTAATCGCGTAATGAAATGACATCAAATGGATTTTATTTACACTGCGTATTTTAAATTTAATATAGACATCCCTACCATCAATATTTTTTGAGAAAATCCAATAATTTGATGTATTTGGGTACCTTCTATCTTTAACAGTTTTAATATAATCTCCAACTTTTAATGTTAGTAATTCTTCCCTTATATCTTCGCTATCATAATCTAGGTTAATCATTGTATTATTTGTATTATTGGGATCTAAAGGATCCTCTCCCCTTCTTAATTTCTGAATATCAATCTGACAGTTGCTATCATTCAAAAGATGTTGAAGCTTTTTTAAGAAGAATTTTAATTTTTCAATTTCTTCTATATATTCATCATCACCCAACAACAAACCTCTTTAATAATAAATATTATTTGTTTATAATTATATTATCAATTGATATAAATTACAATAAATATTTATCAATTGATAATTATATAATTTAAAAGCATTTTAAAGTTATATGAATTTTGAAAAATCAGTTTGAAATTTTAAGTCTTAGAAGAGCCATTATTCTTAAATACTGCAAATTGCATTCTCGCTAAAAATACTAGCTTAACCTAAAAGATGAAATCTCAAATTAATTTTAAAAGGATTACTTAAAAACCTCTATAAGTCAAAATAAAAATATTAAACATGCTAAAAATACTATAATTTCCATATAACTAAATTATCTCACTTTTTCCCCACATTTTTTACAATAGTTTGCATCTGCCGGTAATTCTGCACCACACTTCATGCAGAAAATTCTTTCACCTGATTCTCTGTTGCTTTTATCAACAAATTTTTCCTCGGTTACAAACTTACGTAAATTATCCTCTTCTGAATCAAAACCTTTTGGGTAGTTAATATAAAAAGATGATGATTTAATAGAATTATCCAGTAATGCCCATAACCATATAGAACCTGATAATATTATCCAGAAAAACCATACCCATGTTCCGTAATACATAAAAACATTTTCAAAGCCAAAACTAACACTTATGCTAATTATGCTAATAATGTAAATAAAAATAATAGATAGAGAAACCCAGAATTTTTTTAAATTAATTTTATAAGTATATAACCAGGACCAGTAACTAAAGAAAATTGAAAGTATAACTGCTGCCGATTTATTTTTTGGCCTTAAACCCCTTGACCTTTTTTCTTCCAAAACTTTATTATCAATTCTTTGTTTACTTGAAAGATAGATTACCAGACTTGCTATGATAGCCGGCATTAAGAAAAATAATAATAAAATACCACACCATATCCATGTGCCATAATTTTCAAAAACTGTACTAAATCCACTTTCCATCTCAGTTGCTGTATTCGTCTGACTACTATAAGAGTAAGAATAAGAGACCGGGCAATACCCTACAATGCTTAAAAGTAACCCAGTAATTATTATTAATGAAATTACAATTATTGTGAAAATAAGACTTTTTTTATATATCTTCATTATTAACCTTTCATTTTAAACAATTTTATTAGTATATACTGAAAAGATTAGTAATCTCGAGCATTAAAATTTTAAACTAACTTATATAAAATTTATTATTGAAGCACCTGAGAAAATACTGGATTTATAATTGAACCCAACGCGCCTATTATTGTCATTAAACCAAAAATTATACTAACAACCAATGACCATACTTTATGATTCTTCCTAAAAATAAAAATAAAAATCAAAAAAACCCATATCCAAATATTTAAAAATATATCTAAAATGGTGCCGATAAAACCAAACCAATTTAAATATATAAAAAAAGAAAGGAATACAATAAAGGCAACACAACCAATAACAGAATAGAAACAGATATTAAAAATTTTTTTATAATTATTGTCAAAGGGTTCTGTATTTTGTTTTAATTTATTTTTTGTTTCTTTAGTAGTTTCAGATTTTATTAACTTATTACCACAATTACTACAGTATTTAGAATTTTCTTCATTTTCAAAACCACATTTATCACACTTCATAAATAGCTCCCAACAGATAAAATATCAAATTAAAACTTTAACAAAAATAATAAGATTTAAAAAATTACTTTATAATCTCTATATATAATAATTATTATAATTTACCCAATCTATCTTCTTTTGCTAAATATCTAATATAAGCATTAAATGAACTAAATTCTTTTAATGCTTCCTTATGTTTATCAGAATTAGTTCCTGAAATAATATTTTTATTAACTTTAAAAACAAATTCTATAGGCAAAAGATTGTCATCCTCTGTACCATAGTTAGGTCTGATATTCGGATTGCCGTATGTGGGGAAATTTTTTCTAACAATCTCAGTTGCCTCTTGGCTTGTTTTGCCTTCTCCTAATGCAGTTAAATGTGCATTAATATTAATCATATTTTGTGTTTCTTGTAACATAACCCTTTCTACTGGATGAGTTTCCCAAAGATAAATTATATCTTCATCTTTGACACCATCTTTTCTTGCTCTTTTATAGTATTCTGTCCAAACATTTTTAACATTATTTTTCTCCATTTCAAATATTTCTTTCCAGTAATCTGCTGGTAAATTATAGAAGCCTTCCTTTATAGCAATTTCCTTTGCTTTAACAATATTTGTTTTAGCTGCTTTTTTTGCAGCCTTTGGATCCATTTTTAATGAATTCATATAAGTATTTATATAGGAATTAAAAATAATTTTTTCATCATTATTTAAAAACATAATTAAAACCTCCACTAGAAATTAGTATATATAATTTGTTAAGATTTCGAGACACTTATTGCTGTATTAAAATCCTATTTATAAATGAAATTTTCCAGTTACCCCCTGATAGATTTCTTGGTTTTGCAATATTGTCTACACCTTCATATATTAGTCCAAATTCATAATTTATAATATTACTGCCAGTTTTCACCTCCGTATTAACTTTACTCATTCCCGGACCCTTTTCAACTATATTCAATATTTTAAATGAATCTATAGGGTAATTTCCAAACTGCTCCCTGACCTCGAGGATTTTTTTATTTAAATCAGGATTAAAATGTTTAGAATAAAGTTTTGCCATATAACCATAATTCTTTTTCCCCCATAAACTCAAGAACTCAATAGCTACACCTTCAGGTAGAGTTTTATTAGTTGATTTTTTTATATTGAGGGAATCAATATATTTCTTGGTTATCTTTCTTGGTATCCACTCTTTTTGAGCAGACTTTAATTCCTCTATCGATGTAAGTTTTTCTGCCAATTCTGTAAAGGTGGGAATTCTATTCTCTTCCTCAAACCTAGCTTTTCTTTCTTGCTCTAATTTTTTGGACATAATCCAGTCCCTAATTATAAACAGAAAATGCCAACATTTAGCTGCAACTTTACAGTTATCATACCCTAGGTCAACTCCATGAAGTATTCCATTCCGATAGGGCAAATCTATTAGCTCTTTAGTGTTTTTACGCCTACCCTTCCTGAAAATACCACTAATTTTATTGATTCCTTCATTAGAACAAGTTATAGCATCCCATACATCCAGATTGGTTTTACCTGAGTGAAAACCTGTGCCAACAACATCATTAACAGAACCGTCAATAACCATTAATAGTAAAGGTACAGCTGAATAATATCTACCTTCACTATAATCATTGAACGCATATTCAATAAACTTGTATCTTGTAATTAATTCTGGACATGCTTTCAGCCTAAACAACATTTGTCTTAAATTTTCAGGCTTATAATACTCTAATATTACTTCTTCTGCTTTATCTATGTCAGAAGTCTCAAAGGTAGTTATGGCCTGCTTCATTAAATCGGTACTTATACCATCATAAGTAATCCATCCATGAGCTGAAAAAATTGAATTAAATTTTTGATGTATATTAACCAACTCGGTCATATTTTTTTCTAACTCCTGAATATTTTTTTTAAATTCTAATATTTTTTCTTTACTCATACCAAATAAGCCAGCAAAATTTAAAAAAGTTTTAATATTATGAATCTGTTCTTTTATTTTCTCTATTGAGTCCATTTTTATAATACTCCTTTTTCTTTAAGAATTATTTTAAAGACCTAAAAATAATTTGCAATTAAATATTGAATTTAAATATAAGATATAAATGTTGAATATCTCTTTTGAATCTGCATATTAATACCAAATAATTCTTGTACTAGATAGAAAAATAAATTGAAATAATATGGATCGCATGTATAATTAAATCTGTACAATTTAAGCCTCTGCAGCGTAAAAACTGCAAGGATATCTAAGAAATATACCCTATTTAGCTGGCTTATAAGATAAAAAATAGTTGGAGTTAGCCTATAAGCCGAGTTCTGTAGTATTCATGATGTTACTCATTAATACCGGTAGCCATCCATCTGGGATAAATATTACTATTTACCTCAAGCGGCCTAACCCGGAAGAAGGCGGGCCACCTTATCCTTCCCTATTTGGCCTTTCTCCGGATGCGGTTTACCAGGCCAGCCTGTCACCAGACTGCCGGTGAGCTCTTACCCCACCATTTCACCCTTACCGGAAATAATTCCGGCGGTATATTTTCTGTTGCACTGGCGCTGAGACCAGCTTTTACCCTGTCCCCGCTGGGAATTGCCCAGCATCCTGCCCTGTGGAGCTCGGACTTTCCTCACAAACATTAAGTTTGCGCGACTACCCGGCTAACTCCGCTTATATATTACATATATTTACTTAAAAATCAATATTGAGGTAATTTAATACTGTCTATAGTGCCAGCATCTGAATTTCGCCATACGGGTTTTAATCGTTCAGTTTTCCGAAGTTTATCTCTGATTCTCCATCATAGATAAAATCTTTTCTATCCAGTGCCTTATTTACCAGCCTGTCGGCTTCCATGTTTTCTTCCCGCGGTATCAGCCTCAGGTCCACAACATCGTATCCTGCCAGTTCCCGGGATACTTTAAGATATATTTCTAATATATTAGAATCTTTTATTTTCCATATTTTTTTAACCTGGTTATTTAAAAGTTTACTGTCGGTAAAAAGCATTATCTTTTTACAGTTGTATTTTGATGCAATCTCAAGTGATTTTTTTAGTGCAAGATATTCAGCTATATTGTTGGTATATTTTCCTATATACTCCCCAAGCTCTTCAAGTTTATTATCCTTATCATCATATACCACCACACCAACCGCAGATGGACCGGGATTGCCCCTTGAGCCGCCATCAAAAAAGATTTTTAAATAAGGATAATTTTTCTTCTCAATCAAAGTTCCAGTTCCTTTTCTATATCATCTATTTCTTTTCTGTGGGTTATTGCCATCCTTCCGCATAAGGGACAGCTATAAACACTATCCATATCCACTATCTCCTCTGCCGCACTCACAGGTATCTCCATATTGCAGACATTGCAAAAATTATCCCTGATTACCGCTACGGCTATGCCGCCTTTTTTATTCTTTAGCTCTCCGTACTTTTTTAAATAATCCTGCGGTATTCTTAAAGTAACACTATCCTTTCTTTTTTTTAGTCCCTCTAAAATATTTTTTAGCACTTCAACTCTTTCATTTATTTCGCTTTTAATAAGGCTAACCTTTGATTCCGCCCTATCCCTTTCTGCTTTAAATTGTTTTACTTTATCTATTTTTTCATCCATTTCAATCATTATCTCCAGAATCTCGTCTTCCATCCCGGAGTTTTTTTGCTTTAAAATTTTTATTTCATTCTGGTAATTCTCCAGCTCCTTTGAACTGGTAACTGTACCGCTGAATAGTTTCTTTTCGTTGGCTTTAATCTTTTCATTCTGAAGTTCTACCATGTCTTCTAACTTTTTTCTCTTATTCTCCAGCGCAGAGTAATCCTCGTTTGCCCGCTTAAAATTTTCATCGATCATATTAAGTTCTTTTTCCGCAGAAACAAGTTCCCCGCTGTTTTTGGCCTGTTCAATTTCCGACATCCTGGTAGAAATAGCATTCTCTGTTAACTGTAATTCGACAAGATTCACCACGTTAAACTTTTTTTCACTCAATCCGATACCTCCATGAATTACATCCCTTTCTGCTCTTAGATATGCCAATATTTATTTTATTTTCTCTAAAAAAATCTTCCAGTATTTTATAAATGCCATCCACGGCCAGCTTCTCACTGCTTCCATGCCCCAGTGAAATAATTAGCTTACCGCTCTCTGAAATCTTTAATGCGCTGTGATAACCAATTTCACCAACTATTACCGTATCGCAATCAATTTCTGCAAGAGTGCCGGCAAGCGAACTGGCACTGCCGCATATTACTGCTATACGCCTGACAATCCTGTCCCCCGCATTTTTTTCATCTCCGCACATCCATGTAAAACCTTCAATATCCAGTTTCTTCTTCATTTCTTCACCAAAAATTTTAAAAGGCTTACTCTCCCTTAACCTTCCAAGTCTGCCGATACCGGCGCCATCAAACTGCTCTTCGCTTTTTTCAATTATATCCATTTCAACCAGGCCTATCAAAGAAGCAAGCAGTTCATTTAACCCTCCGGGCATTGAATCATAATTGGTATGGGCACTATAAACCGCTATATTATTTTTTACCAGATTTAAAATTTCTTTTTCCCCGGGTTTTGAACTCAAAATGGTATCCAGCGGGTCAAATATTAATGGATGGTGGGATAATATTAAATCAGATTTAAGGCCCGCCGCTTCATTAACTACGTCATCAACGACATTTAAGGTTACCAGGATTTTTTTTATGTCATTTCCCGGATTTCCAATCTGCAGGCCAGCTTTATCCCAGCTAAGTGCAAGATTTTTTTTAAAAACCCCATCAAGATATAATTCAAGCTCTTTAAGAATCATTTTAACCAGATAAAATTGTGTTATTAAACTAAATATTATAATATTTAGGGTGAAATAAAAAGATATTATTGGATTATTAGAGCCACTTTGTCATTTTTAAAAAGGAGCCAGATGGATCTATTAGATAACGAAAAGAGAGTCAGGGAAAGCATACCGGGTAAAATGCTGGAAGTTCTTTATAGTTTTCCGAAGCAGTTCAAATCCGCAGAAAATAATTTAAAGAACAAAAATATATCTTTTGACCGGAAGTTTAAAAATGTTCTTATCGTGGGAATGGGAAGCTCAACCACTGTGGCATACAGGTTGATAAATTCCATAGAGATAGACCGTGCGAACATTCCTATTTTTCTGTGTTCAAGACCTACTATCCCTTCCTGGGTAAATAAGGATACACTGGTTATTGCCGTAACTCACAGTGGTAATTCCATTGAAGTCATTGAAGCAGTAGATAAAGCACTTGAAATAGGCGCACACATAGTTGCTATCACAACCGGGGGTAAATTAAAAGAAAAAGCACTTTCTGATAAAAATAAAAATATAATGTTAATTGAATATTCGGCAGATATTTTATCCAGAATGGCAGTAGGATGTATTTATGTTTATATTACAGACATACTTAAATTGGCGGGTGCAGTAGAAATATGCGGCCCTAAAAAGGATTATATGCTGGGAATCGACTGGGCCGAAGTTGAGAAATTATTAACCCACCTGTCAGAAGACCTTGGTCCTGATATAAAAACATCCAGAAACATAGCAAAAAGAACGGCAGTTAATTTATTTGAAACCATCCCCATAATTTATGGAAGCAATATGCTGACCGGGGCAATTGCTTACAGGCTTAAAAGCCAGATATGCCTCAACAGCAGTAACTTCGCACATTTTAACACTATCCCCGAGCTTGACCACGACGAAATAGCTGCGTGGGGAATGAGACGTGAGCTAAGAAAAAATTTCTTTGTACTTTTCCTTACCGATAAAGACTCCAAAGAAGAAACCAGAAGAAGAGTCGGGATATTGAAAGGGATTTTACTGGAGAAAAAAATTAATTTTGAAGAAATTACACTTGAGGGTGCAAATGATGCCATCAAAGGATTTTCGGGAGTATTACTTGCAGACTGGATTACCACATACCTGGCAGTGTTAAATAAAGTGGACCCCACTTCTTCATATCTTCTTGATTTAATGAAGTCCCGATTTGCAAGGATAAATTCCTCTAATTAGACTGTTCCTGTAAAATAGCCAAAAAATAATATTTCTCTATTTTATATTCAGGATGAATTATCAAATCAACTGGTTAAGGGGCAGTAACATTTATGGAGAAATTTTATATTGGTGGGCCCACCAGGACTTGAACCTGGGACCTCCGCATTATGAGTGCGCTGCTCTAACCAACTGAGCTATGGGCCCTTTAATAGAAAATACTGCATTAGACAATTGGATATATTAATAAAAATACTTGAATAAGTCAATTAACCCCGCGCTTCTTTTATTTTTTCCTATATCATCTGCTTCTGCTTGAAACTGAAGTATCCATTTTCTGCAACTATTATATGGTCAAGGACATTAATACCCAGTATGTTAAAAGATTTACATAATCTATCTGTAATTTCTATATCATCATTTGATGGTTCCGGGTCACCGCTTGGATGGTTGTGTATAAATATAACAGATGCTGCAGAATCTTTAATTACCGGCTTTATCACTTCTCTGGGATGTACTATGGATGAAGTTAATGAACCCTGGGAGATTAGGACCTCCTTTATCACCCTGTTTTTTACATCCAGGAGCAATACTCTAAACTGTTCTTTCTTTAAGTCTTTTAGAAGAGGGATATAATAATTTGCCACTTCTTCGCTGCACCTGAAAATTTTATTGTTTCCATTTTTCTCGGAAACTACTCTTTTGCCAAGTTCGAGTGCCGCTATTATCTGTGACGCTTTTGCCAGGCCTATTCCCTTAATTTCAGTAAGCTCAGTGGCTGAAGCATTAAATAGCTCATTTAAACACTTGAACTTTGAGAATATAGCCTTTGCAAGGTCAAGGGCCGATTTGCTGCCGGTCTTATTACCGGTTCCGGTCCTTAGCAATATTGCAAGAAGCTCACTGTTGCTCAGGTACTCGCTTCCATGTTTTATAAGCTTTTCCCTCGGTCTTTCATCCTGCGGCCACCTGTTTATGGGAAGGTACCCGGACTCTATTTTATAATTACTTTTCAAATAGTGTTTAGTTTTTATTTTTAATCAGTTAAATTATAATGTAATTGCACAATTATGTAAATAGGTAAATATATACTGTGAATATTTTTTATACAGGATGGATAAAGATTTTCCATTTATTATATAAAATAATAGTTAATTCTGTTATAATATTTTTTTAATTTAATCAAGAATAATTCCGGGTTTATAAATACTAAAACTTATTTTTATCCGGCTGAATTTCTAGAGTTAATACTAAAATAAATCTGTCTGTAAAGAAAAGAAGAAAACATGATAGAAAAAGAACATAAAAAAATTTTTAAAAAACCGGACCTGCTTTCCCTTCTGGAAAGCCAGGTATTGTTATGCGACGGCGCAATGGGCACAACACTTATATCCATGGGATTATCCACTTCGCCTGACTCGCCTAACCTTTTTAAAGATGGAGTTCAAATCCTGAGCGATATACATTTAAAATATTTTGAAGCAGGCTCAGATATCGTAGAGACAAATACATTCAGTGCAAATCCAGCCAAATTAAAATCCTTTGGACTGGAATCAGAGGTCGAAAAAATTAATAGCAGTGCCGTGGACGCTGCAAAAGACGCCATCAAAAGGTTTAAAGAATCTGGATGTAAAAGACCCCTTTATATCGCCGGCTCGGTGGGCCCTCTTGGCCAGCTTATTGCGCCTTACGGCAAAGTAAGTGCTAAAGAAGCTGATGATTCTTTCGGCCAGCAGATTCAGGCCCTTGTGGAAAGCGGAGTAGATTTAATTATGATAGAGACCATGATAGACCTGAGGGAAGCTATTGCAGCCGTTAAGGCAGCCAGGGAGATTTCTGAAAAGATTCCGGTTGCGTGCAGCATGACTTTTACTAAAAATGGTGTTAGTGTCATGGGAAATAAAGCAGGACCCTCAATCAGAGAGATCTTTGATGCAGGAGCTGATATAGCAGGAGCCAACTGTAGTGTGGGCTCTGATTCAATGCTTAATATTATTGAAAAAATAAGAGAAGCAAATCCTGAAGGCTGCCTCTTCTTCCAGCCCAATGCCGGATTACCGAAATTTGAGGATGGAAAAACTTTTTACACCGAAACGCCCGAAATTATGGCTAAAAATATTAGAAAATATATGGAATACAAACCATGCATAGTGGGAGCCTGCTGCGGAAGCACTCATGAGCACATCAGGGCAATTGCAGCAGTAATAAGATAATTAATAATTTATTCAAATTCCAACTTTTATAAGTTCATTTAATAACCGGATTCACCCAAAATTGTTATCGCGCAAGTTCTATCAATAGTAAGCTGCATCTGTGCATTATTAATGAAGTTATTGTATACTTACAACTACTCAGAGAAAAGGTTTTTTAGAATATAAGAACAGAAAGGGAACATTATGAGAACACCGCCGGGGTTAATACCCAAAATTATAATAGGGGTGATTATTTTCGTATTTGCCTTAATAATACTTTTTAACACCGTTGTGATTGTTCAGGCAGGAAATGTGCAGGTTCTAACGCAGTTCGGGAGAACTGTAGGAGTAACATTTGCCCCGGGAATTCATTTTAAGATTCCATTTATACAGAACACCGTAAATTATTCTACCAGGCAGGTAACATATGAAACCAGTGACCATCCTGAAACAAGCCAGGCAATTTATACCGATTATTCGGTTGACACCACTTCTTCAGACGGGCAGCAGATACAATTAAAATATACAATCAGGTTCTCAATTGACAGCAGCCAGGCAGAATGGGTGTTAAATAATATCGGAACTATGGGTGAGCTGGTGGAAAAAGTAGTAAAAGCAGAGGCAAGGTCTCTGGCCAGAAATATACCCAAGAAATATACTGCTTTACAGCTTTATTCAGAGCAGGTTTTTGTGGTACAGGATGAGTTACAGAATGAGCTGAAGCCAATATTTAAATCAAATGGAATAATCTTAGACGAATTCCTGTTAAGAAAAATTGATTTTACCGAGGAGTACTTTAATGTCCTTGAAGAAAAACAGATTGCTGAAGAAAGGATAGAGGTTGAAAGAAATGTACTTGAGCAGGAAAGGATTAAAAAGGAGCAAGTAATTATCCAGGCTGAAGCTGAAGCAGCAGAAATAACCATCAGGGGGGAATCTTTAAGAAAATATCCGGAGATTATACAGCTTGAGTTCATCCAGAAACTTTCACCAAACATAAGCTGGGGAATATTACCGGATGAAATAGTTCCGCTGATAGATTTAGGCAGTCTACAAAATGATTTAGATGATTATGAAGTGCCACCTGCAGCAACCACTGAACCAGAAGTTGAAGAGGAAGAACCCGTTCAGGAAGAATAGCGGTTGACTCAAATAAAATCTGTAGTGGTAAGCATTAATAGCTGTTTGTTAAATAAAGCTATAAGCTTGTAAATTTACAAAATTGTGAAATCTATTTGTTGCATATAGAGGTTGCCAGATGAAAAAAGGAGAAGATGGTAGCCATCTTCTTAGATGTATGCTGTGACACTGGTTAAATTTTACTGATGCTGATTCTGAAGTTACATTCCTTGAAGATGCCGGCATATTGAACAGACCTGTGGAAATTGAAATAGGACATTTAATAAACATATTATCTTAAAATTTGCATTTAGGATATTATTAATATAATTGTATTAAGCATTTCACATGATAAACATGAAATTACTCACTCAAATAACTAAAATTTTAAAAGCCCTATTAAATGACATCCTATACAAGCATCACTCTAACCAGCACTCTATAAAATCAGGAACGTATTGCTTTTTCTGTTTCAGGATGAAATATATGCAATTTGCTCTGGTCGTAAAATAATTCCATCTCTTCACCTTTTTTCAACCCCATATCTACACCACAGTAGACTGAAAAACTACTGTCTCCGCTCTTTAGGACGATATGCATGTATTCACCCAAAAACTCTTTTACTTCAATCAATCCCTTAATAGATTTTTGTCCACTGTTCATCCTTCTAATACTGATATCCTGCGGTCTAAGTCCGAGGACCACTTCCTTAAGATTTAATTGACTTATTTCTTTACCTATTTTAGATTCTGGAATAAAACTAAGTAGGCCATCTTTAGCCTTTAAAACAATTTCTCCGTTATCTGAACTAACCTCACAATTCATAATGTTAATCGATGGTTCACCAACAAAACTTGCAACAAAAATATTTACAGGTTTGTTTAAAATCTCATCTCTTGACCCAATCTGTTGCAACTCTGCGAAATTCATAACCCCTATTCTGTTACCCACTGCAATTGCCTCTGCCTGGTTGTGAGTAACATATAACATAGTCGTTCCAAATTCAATATTTATTTCCTTTATTCTAGCCAGTATCTGGTATCTTTTTTCAACCTCGATATGTGAAATAGGCTCATCAAGCAAAAATACAGAGGGGTCTCTTACCAGCGCTCTTGCCAATGATACTCTCTGCTGCTGCCCCCCACTTAATGCAGTTGTTCTCACGTTAAGTATATCCTTAATTCCCAGCATTTCACTTACATCTTCGACTTTCTTTTTAATTACATCCTTACTTAAATTTTTTGCTTCCAAGCAGAGCTCCATATTCTCCCTGACTGTTAAATGAAAATATAAAGCATAATCCTCAAATGCAAGGGCTATATTTCTATCTGCAGGACTTAAATTATTTGAAAGGACATCATCTATGTACAGCTCTCCACTGGAAATATCTTCGAGACCTGCTATCATCCTTAGAGTGGACGTCTTCCCGCAACCTGATGGCCCCAGCAAAGCTACCGTTTCTTTATCATTCACTTCCAAACTTAAATTCTTAACTGCTTCTACTTTTTTCTTCTTGCTCCAGTAATACTTATATACATTTTTTAATGTAACTGATGCCACATAAACTCCTTTACTGTTTCATTTTTACATTTTCATTTGTTTTTTTATCAAAAAACATTAGTGACTGAGAATCAAAACTAATCCATAATTTCTGATTTTTTCTCAAAGATAAATCAGTATTATCCACAGATAAAATTAAATCAATGTTTTTAACCTTTATATTTACTATTAATTCATTATCCAGAGCTTCAAACACGCCACAGGTAGCTTCTAAATCATATGTATCCGAAGGCTTCTCTGAAAAACTTATATTTTGAGGTCTTATTCCTATTATATACTCATTCTCCCCATATTTTTTTAAGAGTTCAAAAACTTCATCTGATACACCAATCTTAAAATCACCTTCAGGGCAATACAATTTTTTTTCTGTTTTAATAGAGCAATCAAATAAATTTATATCAGGCCATCCTACATTTTTAGCAACTATTATATTTTTTGGAGAATTATAAACTTCTTCAGGAGTACCAATCTGCTGTACTTCCCCTTTATTTAAAAACATTATTCTGTCCCCCAGAGAAATAGCTTCTTTATAATCATGAGATGTATAAATTGTAGTAGTGCTAAATTTTTCTTTCATGAAATGAAGCTCTGTTCTCAACTGATTCCTAATCTTTGCATCAAGATGTGCCAGAGGTTCGTCCAATAATAATACCTGTGGTTCCTTTATTAAGGCTCTCCCGAGGGCTACTCTCTGTTTTTGTCCTCCACTTAATTCCGAAGGCAGCCTGTCCAGAAGTTGGTCTATATTTAACATCTTTGTAGTATCTTTCACTTTTTCAATTAATTGTTTTTGGCTATATTTACCTTTATTAACAGGAGATTTAAGAGGTGATGCAATATTACCAAAAACTGTAAAATTTGGATATAAAGAGTACTCTTCAAATGTAAGAGCAACATCTCTTTTAGGTGTTGGTACATCATTTATTAAAACTTTATTAAAATAAATTTCACCATTTTCCGGTATCTCCAGACCAGCAATAACCTTTAAAAATGTAGTTTTACCGGCCCCGGAAGGTCCAAGAATAACAAAAAACTCTCTATCTTTAATATCTATCTGTAAATTATTAAGCGCAACTACTTTATCAAATTTCTTAGTGATATTCTTCAATGATATATTTGGCATTTTTTACTCCAAATTTTTCTATAATAATAAATAATACAATTATAATAATTAATTAATCCTGTTAATTTTTAAACAATTAACTAAATCATCTCCTAATGGCACCCATACTTAAACCAGAAATTAAATAACGCTGCAAGAAAGCAGAAAGGAGTAACAAGGGTAAAGCCGCTCCAATACATATAGCAGCGATTTCTCTGTACATAAGAGTATCAGCAGTAATATATCTCAAAGCTTGAACAGTTACAGGTTGAACAGATGTCGAAGCCAGTACCATTCCAAATATAAAATTATTCCAGCAGTAAATGAATGCCAGGAGAGTTCCTGCAGCAATTCCTCCCTTGGCTAAAGGCAATATCAACTTAAGGAAAATATAAATTCTTGAATATCCATCTACCAATCCTGCCTGATCGATTTCTATCGGAATATCTTCAATATACCCCCTGACAATCCATAGAATCATGGGTAAGCTAATTAATTGGTATACCCAGATAAGGGCAATATGTGTATTATATATACCCATTTTCGAAAATATTAAATACAAAGGTATGATAACCAATAATGCCGGAGCAAACCTAAAACTAAGAATTGTAAAAGCTATATTTTCTTTTCCTCTAAATTTATATCTGGCTAATATATATGCTGCTGGTAATCCTACAAGTAAAGATATCAGTACAGAGCTTATGACAATTATTAAACTGTTTCTCATTCCTACTAAGAAATATGATTGAAAACCCGACTGCGTGCCAACTGCAGTTGCTTCCTCCAGACCAAATATATAGAGAATACCTTTTAAAGTAGGCTGGAAAGAAAAAGTAGGTGGGTAGTTAATGATATCATCAGTGGGTTTAAAAGCCATAGTTAGAATCCAATAAATAGGAAATAACAGAAAGGAAAAGGTTACTATCAATGATATATATGTAATTAACTTTCCTAAAATATTTTTCCCCAAATTTTTTCTTTTATCCATTATCTATCCTTTTAATAAAAATTTTAATTAAATACTTATCTTAATCTTTCCCGTAATTTACCCCAATATTTAATTAAGAAATTACAAACAATAAAAACAATTACCCACGTGACCAGCATTATAGCTGACCCATATCCTATTTTGTAGTAATTAAATACCTGAGTATAAGCTTCGACCTGATAAACCATCAATGTGTCACCAGGTCCGCCTCTGGTCAAACCAAAGACAATATCGTATTGAGCTATTGAATCAATAAATCTAAAAACCAGGCAGATTACAATGAAAGGCATAAGTAGTGGAAATACTATTTTTCTTAAAAATGTAAACTTGCTTAATCCATCTACACTTGCAGCTTCAATAACCCTGGTAGGAAGCCCCTTTAATCCTGCAAGAATTATAATAGCAATAAATGGTGTGAACATCCATACATCTATTAATACTGCTGAAAACAAAGCATAATTACTATTTGCAGACCAGCTGAAATCCTTCGCAACACCAAATGGACCTAAAATAAAATTTAACACACTGAATTCAGGATTCATCATCAGTTTCCACATAATAGTACCGATTATAGGTGAGATCATTAAAGGAAAAAGTACAAAAGGTCTTAAAACCTTACCAAGCCAGGTATCCTGGTTTAAAGTAAATGCAATTATAAAACCCAATAAAAATTCGAAAAACAATGCTAAAAAAGTATAAGAAAATGTAACCTTAAAATTATGCCAGAACAAACCTTCTCCAAAATATTCTGCATAATTACCAAAACCTATAAAATTGATATCTTTTTTAATTAAACTGGCATCAGTTAATGAATAATAAATACTGTAGCCAAATGGCACTAATATAAGTATTACTATTAATAGTGCAGGTAAAATCGCAAATATCGGTCCCCCTCTAACTAATTTGGCTCTTAAGGAAGTAATACTCTTCATATATATATCCTCCAAAAATTGCTCTTACTTTATGGTGGACATATTAACCTTTCTTCATTATAACTTTATGAACTAAAATCCTTGATTAATATGTCCACCACTTAAACTATAAATTCAATTCTAAATCATTTATCTAATATTCTCTACAGTTACTAATCTAGTGTTAAGTCTTCAACAAGTTCATCTAATCTTTCCTCAACATCCGCACCTTCTACCATTTCCTGTATGGCTATAGCCCACTCAGTAACTCTTTCGACCATCTCTGCCTGAGGTGTAAATAATACAGAGCAATAATCAATACTATAATTGAAGGTATCCACAAACGTAGGATAAGAAGAATCTAATAACTCAACATATTCCTCATTAGCCCATGTAGATGCTCTTACAGGCTCCAATCTTGATAAATTTAATGCAAATCTCTCATCATATTCCTTACCGGTTGCCCACTGCATAAAGTACCACGATGGACCTTTAGAATCTGAAGCTGCATTCATAGCAATGTTCCAAACCCATAGATTAGTCTTATGATCAGTACCTCCTGCTTTGGTAGGAATAGGAGCCCAATTAAGCATACCTGGCTCACTTATTACAGCACCTTCCTGTTGCTGTGCATAAATACCCAGAATATCAGAATCTATGGTCATTGCTGCTTTACCAGATGCCAGATCTCCCATAACGTCATACCATTCGGTACCTACCCAGCCTGGTCGTCCATAATCCTGTATCAACTTAACAAAATCCTTATGAAATGCAATACTCTCTTCTGAACCCAGTGCAGGCTGTAGATTCTCATCAAAATCCCTACCGCCATAGTTTGCGAGAAGAGAAATCGGCGCAGTATGGCACAGGTTCCAGGTTCTAATACCACGACATGCAAAGCCATACATATCCGGTTCATTTTCCTCTATTATTTTTGCTGCTTCATATACATCATCTAGCGTCTCTGGAACTTCTATATCATATTTTTCAAATAAATCAGCCCTATAAATTAGTGCCATCTGCTCAAAACCAATAGGAAGCGCCAGCTGGGGCCCACTACCTACCGACTCACCAGCAACCATGCTCCACTGACTAGCCTCTCTTAACCTCGGGAAAATGTCTTCAAAATCATAATCAGCATCTGTCATACTCGGATCATTGATGTAATCATCCAGAGGTTCAATATATCCTGCTGGAGCATATGTCCACAACTGCATTATTCCACTCATAAATACATCCAGATCCTTGTTACCAGCAGATAGCAATATACTTAATTTATCAAAGAATTCATTTTCTGAAAGAGACTCTACGGAAACAGTAATTCCTGTCAGTTCTGTGAATTCCGGGATTGCATCAATTAACCCCTGTGCATAAGGATGTTCAACCATAAACAGATTGATTTCTTCACCATCAAATTTTTTCCAATCAAATCCTTCAACTGCTGCTTCTTCTGCTGCTTCTTCTGCTGCTTCTTCTGCTTCAGGCTCTTCAGCAGTTTCTCCTGCCTTACAACCTGCAAGAGAAAGTACTGTAATAATGGATATTACAAACAGCCACAAAAATACTTTCTTCATCAAATACACCGCCTTCCTTAAAATCTATTCACTTAACAAATTTAAATATAATAAGTAAAAACATTCACCTCCTTTTTTGATTATTTTTTATAATTTCTTTTTAAATTACTATTTATAACAATATTTATGTTATATATGTATTAATTGATGTAAATTTAAGTTAATAATTACTATATTTTTTTTAATATTAACATATTTCTTATCGTTGTCAACAATTATATTTAAATTTGTCATCTACAAATTAAAAGTGAACCGTTTTTTTAAATTTATGATTTAAAAGTGAACACCCTCTTTAGCTATAATTTAAAATCAAAAAAGAAAGGTTTTAAATTATGGCACAGCTTCACAAGAAATTCTCTGATAATCAGATTAAGGAACTTATGGGTAGGTATTTAGAAAATAAAATAAAAAGAACTGATATCCAAAAGGTACTGGGTATTGGTAAAACCAGATTTTTTTCTCTGGTCAAAGCATACAGGGAAGATCCTCTAACCTTTTCGGTTGATTATATCAGGGAAAATGCAACCCATAAAATATCACTTGAAATAGAGGAAAGCATTATGACAGAACTTGCTGTTGAGAAAAAATTAATAATTGACCCTGAAATTCCTCTTCGTTCATATAATTATAGCTATATAAAGGACAGGCTCAGCTCAGTTCATGGCCAAAAAGTATCCCTGTCTACTATAATATCACGTGCAAAGGCTTCTGGATATTATTTGAAGAAAAGACAAAAGAAAGCCCATGACAGAGAGGTACTGACCAATTACGCAGGAGAGCTTGTACAACATGATTCAAGTCATCACAGATTCAGCCCGTATGCTGACAAGTGGTATCTAATTACCTCACTTGATGACTACAGCCGCTATATCCTTTATGCAAACCTGGTTGAGAAAGAGACTTCATGGACTCACATTGCAGCTCTTGAGAATGTGATTTTAAAATACGGCATCCCTGCTGCATACTACGTAGATAGCCACTCCATATTTCGCTTTGTTCAGGGAAGGGACAGCTTCTGGAGAAAACACTACAGCTTAACTGATGATGTAGATCCTCAGTGGAAACAGGTTTTATCTGAGCTTAATGTAAACATAGAATATGCACTGTCTCCTCAAGCTAAGGGAAAAATTGAGAGACCTTACGGCTGGATTCAGGATAGATTGGTTAGAACCTGTGCCAGAGAGGGAATAAATGACATAAAAGATGCACAAAAAAAACAGTGACCTAAAAATAGTTCACTTTTAAATCGTAAAGTGTTCACTTTTAAAAAGTTGCCAACACAATTATATTTAAATAATTTAGTATTATTACTCCGTTATTTTAAAAATTATTAAATAGGGAAAACTAAGAATGGCGGGAATTTATATATATTAAAAAATTTATAATAAATTATAAATATAACCATAATTTTTCATAAAAATTTGTTAAAATTATCATAATAGGTTATATATAATCTATTATATATAACCTTCCCCCAAAAAAACTGGTACAATTTAAAAGTTATTATTTGACCGATAAAATTGGAAAAGAGGAAAGGAATATGCCAGGAAAACACTACACACCAGAACAGAACATAAATTCCCTGAGTAAAACGGAAGTTATGGTGAGCCAGGGGAACACAGCAGACAAAGCTTCAAGACAACACCTAAAATATCTTAATCTGACCTATCACTAGACCAATACGAGGAAATGTCAATAAACCATAAATATATTAAACCCGGTTTCAATCCTGGAAAATTTTCCAGTGACTAAAAATTAATCAGTATTCTATTACAAATTTTCAACGCAGTACTTCACTGTTTATACAATTATTTGTTACTTTTCCTTCTAAAAAGTTCTTTATATCACCAACCACCATTCTAACACCATTACGTGCAGACTCCCTGTCAACTCCAGCAATATGAGGAGTAAGAATCACATTATCCAGTCGTAGAAGAGGACTATCTCCCGGAATTGGCTCGACATCATAAACATCAATTGCTGCATAGTTAATTAAATTATTTTTTAAAGCGTAATATAAATCATTATAATTTACCAGACCACCACGTGCAGTATTAATAAAAATTGCATCTTTCTTCATATTCTTAAAAAAATTCAAATCAGCTATGTTCCTTGATTCGGGAGTTAGACGTGATTTTATAGTAACTATATCAGATAACTTCAAAAGCTCCTCCAACTTATCAATTTTTTTAGCTTTGTATTCTAACATAGTATTTTCGTCCACATATGGGTCATAAGCATATATATCTGCTCCAAAATTTGACAGCATAAGGCTCATCTTTTTACCAATATTCCCCAGACCTACAATTCCTACAACCTTACCTGAGATAGCAGAACCACAATTTTCGTATCTGTAAACATCATATCTCCATGTTCCTTTTTTCATATCATTACTTATATCAATTATTTTTCTGAGTACAGTTATAATTAAACCAATTTCAAACTCAACTACTGAATCTGAGTTTCTTCCAGGAGCATTAAACACAGGGATGCCTCTTTCTGTTGCAGCATTAACATTTACATTTAATGGCCCACCTCTAAATACACCTATAGCTTTAAGGTTTTTTGCGTTAGCCAGTATCTTTTTGTTGACAGGAGCACAATGCACCAGCAAAACTTCAACATCCTTAATATGCTTTATTATCTCTTCAGCGGAGCCATAATATTCTTTTATCTCATCATCATTTTGAAAAGGATTTGTAGCCCACTCATAAGTGATATAATCAAAATCCATTTCATATTTGTTACCAAAAATGCTATTGATCTCTTTATCTATAATTTCTCTTTTAACATAAAGATCAGAAACCACCAAAAAATTCATTTTTAATTATCCTCCCAGAACTAAGATTTTTAAAAAAATTAAATCAAATTAAATCTATTTCTCAACTTTTCAAGGTTTATAAATGAAGGGGCTAAAGCCTTTGAGACATCTTTGTAAATTTTAAACAATTTCTCATAAATTTTATGATTATTCTCGTCAGGTTCAAAAACTTTTCCTCTTTTTACAAACCTTTCAACAGCATAATCAAAACTTTCAAACATCCCGGAGCCAACTCCAGCCAGTATTACATTTCCAAAAAGAGAACCCTCGGGTGATTTTAAGGTTAAAACTTTCCTATTCGTAATATCTGATATAATCTGGCACCATAAGTCACATCTTGTTGGCCCCCCGTTTGTTATTATTTCTTTTATTTCTACACCAAGATTTAGAGCGGTATTTAAATTTTCATACATATTATATATCGTACCTTCCATTATCGAACGAACAATCTGACCCTTTGTGGAATTATAGTTAATACCAAAAAAAACACTTGAGGTGTCTTTCATAAAATCCGGATGATACTTTCCAAATATAAAAGGTAGATATATTATCCCTCCAGCACCTGGTCTGGCTTTCTCTGCTTCTGCAGTCAGTACTTCATAGCAACTAAAGCTTCCCAGCATTTCCGAAAAACTTTTTTCTAAATTTCCTAAATTATCCCTGAACCATCTGAGAGAAAAACCAACCGAACCCTGTACCCCATCCAGAACCCTAACCCCGGGACCAATTATATGAATTATTGATAACATACGAGGAGTTACGATATCCTTATCGGTCATTATTAATAAATTTGCTGCACTTCCAACAGAGAAATACCCCTGACCCGGGTAAATAGCTCCCGCTCCTATCGCTGCAGCAACAACATCATGACCACCGACGAATACAGGAGTCCCTTCTTCCAGTCCAGTCTCCTCTGCACCTTTTTTTGTTACTTCGCCAATGCTATCGGTATTCCGGTGTAAATCTGGATATTTCTCAATATCCAGACCTAGCAGCTTTATAAGTTCCTCGCTAAAAACTAATTTCTTATAATCAAAACCCATGCAAATACCGGATGCAAGAGTCCAATCCATAGTAAATCTTCCGGTTAGTTTACACCCGATAAACCCGGAGGGTTCCATAAATTTATACATTCTATTGTATAAATCCAAATTATTCTTCTTCATCCATATGATATGAGATGCACTATTGATTAAACTGGGGATATTGCCCGAAATTTTCAGAACTTTATTTTCGTACTGTTTAAGGTTTTCTACTTCCTTTTTTGCTCTTCTATCCGCCCACATAATTGCGTTGTAAACAGGCTCCCCGTACTCGTTTACTGCAACCGTTGTTGCACCAAGGCTGCTAATCCCAATTCCAGCAATGCTTGAGGAAGTAATTTGAGCCTTATCTATGCATACTTTGATTAATCTTTTTACTCTATCCCACCATTCATTAGGATCGCACTCTGCCCAATCCGGCCTGCTTGAATAGACACCACTTTCTTCCGACTCATTAGCAATAATTTCACAGTTCTTATTGCATATCATTACTTTTGTATTGGTTGAGCCAATATCAATCCCGAGTAAATTTTCCTTTTTCATCCTTTATAATAACCTCTATTAACTTTATAAAATATAAATCATTATAAAATCCTTATAGTCTTGATTATTTAAATCAAAAATAAAGATCAATAAAAGACTTGTTTATTCCAGGTGCACCTATCATATTTAGATTTCTTGTTTTTAAAGCTTTATCCATATCTAAAATTTCCTCTCTCAAGAGCTCCTTTATCTCTCCTATAGAAAGTGCATTCGATATGGTCATTGAAGATAATTCAAGGATTTCTACAATCTGCATTGTCCTTATAACATTTTCGGGACTTATAAAAAATGGCCCATGGTTTTCCATCAAGAAAGTATTATACTTCTTAACAAATAATTCATTTTTATCATTACGCATTTGAACTATAGATTTACCATAAGGTATCAATGGCACCGGCCCAACCTCCAGACATGTTTCTGGAAATATTGGTCTCATAAGATAATTTTTACTTTTTAATATCGCAAAAACATTTATATAAGGAGGGTGGCAGTGAATAACAGAGTTAATATCCGGTCTATTATTATACAAACTCAAATGAACCGGAGCCTCACTTGAAGGCTGCCTTCTCCCCTCTAATTTTTTTCCTTTAAGATCAATAAATACAACGTCATTTGGAGTTATATCAGCTTTATAAATCAGTGTAGGTGTTATAACAATAAGGTCGTCCTCAAGCTTTGAAGATACGTTCCCACCCTGACTTGCAACATACATATTATTACTCAGACATTTACATACACTAAGAAGTTCTCCTATCTCTTGCTTGTATTTATCCCTGTATATCATCTTACCAACTTACTTATTGTTTTGAATTCTTGACATTTTCATACAAATTATAGGCTTCTTCTGGCTTCATATTCTCATGAACAATTGCCCTGATTGCCCGGGCCATACCAACTGGTGAATCTGACTGGAAGATGTTTCTCCCCATATCCACACCGGCTGCTCCTTCATTTATTGCACGGTAGGCCATCTTAAGAGCATCTATTTCGTTAATTTTCTTACCTCCGGCAATAACTATGGGTACCGGGCAGGATGAGGTTACTGTTTCAAATCCTTCTTCAATGTAATAGGTTTTAATATAGTTAGCTCCAAGCTCGGCACACATTCTCGTTGCAAGTCGGAAATACCTTGCATCACGCGTCATTTCCTTTCCAACAGCAGTAACTGCCATAGTTGGAATACCATATCTAAGTCCTGCATCTACAAGCTTCGTCATGTTTATCACAGAACGTGTTTCATACTCACCGCCTATAAACACCTGTATGGCTGTAGCACTAACACCCAGACGGATGCAGTCTTCAATATCCATGGCTATCTGTTCATCCGAAAGTTCTTTCAAAATACTTGGACCTCCGGATGCTCTTATTACTATGGGTTTATTAACAGAAGGCGGTACTATTGAGCGAAGAATGCCTCTTGTTAACATTAAACAATCAACATAAGGAACAAGTGGCAATATATTAATATCTATTCGCTCCAGTCCCGATGTAGGACCCTGAAAATACCCATGATCTATAGCAAGCATAACTGTTTTCCCATCTTTGGGATTAAAAATTCTGGCCAGTCTATTTTTCATTCCCCAGTCAAGTTCAGTAGAACCTTTGATATAAAAAAGTTCAGACTTTTGTGCGACCCCTTTATAAAACTTTTTCCCTTCTTTATCTGCCTCTGGCATGGTGCACCTCCTTCGTTTTCTTATTTATTAATTTTTCTACTTTTCTATATATTCAAACTCTTTCAAATCCTCTAGCGTGAGACCTCTTTTTTCCATTTCATCAAGAATAATTTCCACAGCCCATCTTGCTCCATCACCTACGGCGCCGCAACACTTGTCCATATCATGTGCGCCTGCTTTTCTAAATAACTCTTTATCCTCATCATTTCTCAGATCAAAAGACCTTCCAAAAAATTTCTTGTGCAAATCCGAGCAGGTCACGCTTCCATATTTTTTCATAAACTTATCATGCAGAGCTGCGGTAAGATGGAACGAGACATACTTATCTTCTCTTCCTTTTTCTGTAGCTTCTTCTTTTCTGGTTCTCCCAAAAAAGAGACTTATCATCATTGCCCCTCCTGAATAACTACCACAGACACCATCTGTACATTCACCAAGTCCTCCGGCAAGACCGCTTCCTGCTTTATATACAAAATCATTCCTTATCCCGAGAGCATCCTGTATTGCAGCTATGGCACACTGATTGCATCCCCGATAATCATGCTCATAATTTGAGCCCTTATCAAAAGCGATCTGCATCATTTTTTCCTTGTCCATCAAAACCTCCTTAACGTTTTATATAAAATTACTATAAGTTTTTCATATATTTTCAATTATTATTTAAATGTAGAGCCTCCATCTATTATTATTTGCTGGCCACTAATAAACCCTGCATAGTCTGAAGCTATAAAAAGGGTAAGGTAAGCTACATCTTCGGGTTGTCCAAATCTACCTACAGGGATTCGTTTTATCAACTCTTTACGTTTTAAAGGATCAGGTTGTCTGTGGGTAAGAAGACTTGTTTCAATAAGAGCCGGCAGAATCGCATTGAAAGTTATGCCTTTGTGAGCCAGCTCTTTGGACATAAAACGTACCAGTCCATTAATACCTGCCTTTGCTGCAGAATAGAAAGCAGCGCCTCCTCCCCCGGTTATGGAACCAGAAGAGCCTATATATATAATTCTTCCTTTACCTCTGGGAATCATATACTTCAATACCTCTTTAGTTATTATAAATGCTCCAGTCAGGTTTACTTCTACTCCCTTATTCCAGAGGTCCAGAGACAAATCCATTGAATTTTTAGGCTCGGTAAATCCTGCGCTATTTATAAGAATATCTATTGAACCAAAATCATTTATAGCCATTGAACATAATTTTTCCATCTCCGTCTGCGAGGTTATATCTCCAGCAAATGTTCTATAGCTCCAACCTTTTTTCTTCATGACAGCTTCTATCGATTCCAGACCTTCTATATCGGATTTTATTGGAAGATAATCTACGACTACATTGGCTCCAGCAGCTGCAAATTCAGTACTTATACTTGCTCCGATACCGCCCGAGCCTCCCGTTACAATAACAGTCTTATTTGTAAAATCGAACTTCATTTTTTTATTCTTGATATTTCAGGCAATACAGAGTTCTATATTCTTTGACCTGATTATCTCCCTGTACTCTTCCGAAATCCCTTCATCCGTTATTACCATGTCTATCTCATCCAGGTTTGCAAAAAAGGTTACGCTTACCTTGCCAAACTTGCTCGAATCGACTACCAGGATTTTTTGCTTTGCAGAAGCAATCATAGCTTTTTTTATATCCGCTTCAAAATAAAAGAATGTCGTAAGCCCAAGTGCTTCATCTACACCTGCCGATGAAATAAAAGCCTTGTCTGCTCTAATACTACTGATCTGAGAAGTACTATTTACACTTTGAAATATATTGGAGTCACGGTGGAGAAATCCTCCCAGCAACACCAGGTTTACATCCTTCCACTTATAGAACTCAATAGCATTTTTGAAAGTGTAGCAGACTGCGGTAAACGGTACTTTTTTATTCGCATATTTAGCTACAAAAAAAGTGGTAGACCCTGAATCAAAGAATACAGTTTCGTTTGGTTTAATAAGAGATGCAGCTTTTTCTCCAATCAAGCTTTTCTGCCGAATATTTCTGGTTGTTTCTTTATTAATCATGTAGGGATCTTCTATCGTGATAGAACCACTGGATAAAACTGCCCCTCCATGCATTCGCTTGATGAACCCTTCTTTCTCCATCTCCTTTAAATCTCTTCTTACGGTCATATCTGAAACATTCAAGATACTTGAAATCTCCGATATCGTAGCTTTTTCCTTTTGCTGTAATAAGTTAAGGATATTTTTTATTCTGTTTTTTTGTTTTTCATGCATAATTTTATTAGTTAAATTTAATTAAAATATCAACAAATATGATTAATATAACATAAATTAAATATTATTATATCAATATTGTCAAGTTTTAAGATTAATTTTGTTAAAAAAAAGTTAAAACACACTATTTTAAAGCTAAAATTGTAAGTTCATAAAATAGCAATAATAAATCTTAATATTGATGTTGATTTACAGATTCTCTAATCACTCATATTCCTATATAAATATTGAGTTTATCCCCCCTTCCAGCTATTCATAACTCTGCTCCCTTCCATTTAATTTTTAACATAATTCATAAGCCCCTCAAATAACCAAGTTGATATTTTTGATAATATATAAATTGTTTAAAACACTAAAATTAAAGTTTTTCAGGCATAAAATATACTTCTAAAGACCCCCTGTTAATAAGTATATTTATTGACTAATATTACACAGCTCAATTATTAAATCAAGTAATTACCTAATATAAATATGGTGTTACACGTTCATAATAATATATTCATAAAATAATAAACCGGTTTTATTTATAATAATAAACAACCTATATAACTGTGATATTTAACACAGGAATGTTTATGTGAACTACTTAAGAGCTGTGTTTACAACTAAATGTTCTAAATGTATTTTACAATCCAAAATTGTGCCATATTTCAATAGAAAACTGTGCCACTTACAATTATTAATTAATTCTGTTTTTCCATCCATTCCTCAAACTCTTTTACCCGGCTTAAATGCATTCATAATACGTTTTACCATCAAAGTAAATTGTAAATAATTTTTCTTTGTTTTTTATTGAAAATATGAGATTATATTACAGTATTAAATAAAGAAATTAACATTTAATATAAGTATTTATATATATATATGAATAATAGCACTACCAGAAATAAAAAACTTGAAAACAGAGTGCAGCAGCGTATAAGGGAGCTTGCTACCCTCAATGAAATCGGTGTTGCTATAGCATCAACCATAAATCTTGATGAGCTATGGGAATTGATCTACTATCAGGCCTGCAGGGTAATGGAAGTATCCAGCCTCTATATTTCCCTCTATGACCGGGAGAAAGAAGAATTATATAATGTTATTGATATGTTAAATGGAAAGCCCCGCCCTCATGGTAGAAAAAGCCGTAAATTTGGTAAAGGGCGAACCGAATATGTAATTCGTAATAATAAATCTCTTGTTATCAGGAAAAACGTAGCTGGAACATATAAGAAACTCAATATAGTATCAATAGACAAGAATGCTAAAAGTTATGCTGCTGTCCCTATTTCTATTGGCAATAATGTAGTAGGCGCTCTGGCTGTCCAGAGCTACAAAAGTAATAATGCTTATAATGAGCATTCAATTGGAATTCTGTCATCTATCGCCAACTATACAGCCGTTGCTATTGAGAATGCGAGGTTATATAGCGAATCACAGAGACATTTAAAAGCAATGACGACTTTACAAAAAATAGGAATGGAGCTAACTTCTTCTTTAAACCTAACCAGCCTTCTTCAATGTATCGCGGAAAGTACTCTGGAATTAATAGATGGAGATTATGTACATATATATGCCTTTGACCCCAAAACTGGAAAATTTACCCATCGTGCAGAAGCCTCTCCACCTCAGGCCGGGAAACACCCGGTAACCTGGCCCAGGAAACAGGGATTATCAACCACAGTGCTTAATGCTCGAAAACCTGTAATTATAGAGAAAGCAAAATCCCACCCTCTTTTCTCTACACCCCGGGCAAAAAGATGGGGCGTGCAGTCAACTGCCGGACTACCACTAAAAGGAAAACTGGGGCTGACCGGTGTTCTTAATGTGGCTTTCAGACGGTCCCATAAATTCAGTGAAGAGGAAATTAATTTACTCTCCCTCCTGGCTGACCAGGCAGCAGTTGCTGTTGAAAACTCCTGTCTTTATGAAGAAACCAGAAAACTGGCAACTACTGACTACCTGACAAAAGTCTGGAACAGACGTTATTTTGATAATTACCTTCGAAAGGAAATAATACGAGCAGAACGGTTACATAAACAATTGTCTGTCTTAATGATAGATATAGATAACTTTAAATCATTTAATGATACTTACGGCCATTCGTCAGGAGACGAAATTCTCTGTATTGCAGCCGGAGCTATTCTGAATTCATGTCGTAATATTGATGTGGTGGGAAGATATGGGGGAGATGAATTTGCCGTTGTACTTCTTGAAACAAATAATTTAAACGCAGTAAATGTTTCAAAAAGAATCCTTTCTACTCTTAGAGGCAGCCCATTTATAATTCCTGATGGAACCCGGGTATCTGTTTCTGCGAGCATAGGTATTGCTTCGTATCCATCTGATGGTAAAGATGCAGAGCGATTACTCTCCATTGCTGATGCCGCTATGTATAGTGCAAAGTCAGCAGGTGAAGGGTAGTTTTCCCTTCCTTCCAGCAGTTGACCAGAAGCCCCCGCAGCAACGATTTTGCCCGGTGTTTTTTTATCGGTTTTTTCTTAAAGCAGTTAAATAAAATAAAATTAATTCCTTTGTCTGGCCTTTAAGCAATTCTTTAGCATCCTTAACTGCCTGCTCAAGATTCATGGGTCTGTTTATTATTGAAAAATTTCCGCTGGTTAAACTACGCGAGCTTCTATTGAGTTCATTTCTATTTATTAGCACGGAACCATTGATTGTTATAACCGGCTTATTATATTTTTTAGCCAGTCTTCCTATACCACAGACACCTTTGCCAAAAAATGTCTGCATGTCCAGTGCACCTTCACCGGTAATTACCAGGTCAGAATTTTTTATTTTTTCCTCAAGTCCTGTTGCTTCAATAATAACATCAATACCATTTTTTATTTTAGCATTTAAAAAAGCAAACATCCCCGCACCCAGCCCGCCTGCTGCGCCCGAGCCTTTAATTTTTCTTACATCCTTTCCCAGTTCCTTTTTTACAACTTCTGCAAAATTTTCAAGTCCCCTGTCAAGTTCCCTGACCATTTTACTATCAGCGCCCTTTTGTGGCCCATACACATAAGCTGCGCCATCCTTACCGGTAAGGGGGTTCATAACATCAACTGCAACCTCAAATTCACAGGATGAAATAAGCAGATTAACATCAGATACATCAATACGGTAAAGATTTATAAGTTCCCTGCCTCCCTGCCCCAGCTTTCTTCCCTTTTTATCATAGAATTTATATCCAAGGGCTCCGGCCATGCCCAGTCCGCCATCGTTGGTCGCACTCCCCCCAATGCCTGTTATTATTTTTTTGCAACTCATGTCCAGTGCTTTTTTTATAAGTTCCCCGGTTCCGTAAGTTGTTGTTTCCATGGGGTTCCTCTTCTCCGGAGGTACCAGGACCAGCCCGGATGCAGAAGCCATTTCAATTACAGCAGCAGAATCCCCTATTATCCCGAACTTTGCCTTTATCGGGTCCCCCAGAGGGCCAGTAACTTTTAAGCTCACATATCTTCCATTATAGCCCTCTACCAGAGTACTGACTGTCCCCTCTCCGCCATCAGCAATAGGATTTACAATCACATCTATGCCGCTGTCAACTTCAAGTATGCTTTTTTTTATTATGTCACAAACTTCAACCGCCGAAAGACTGCCTTTATATTTATCCGGAGAAACTAAAATTTTAAGTTTCATATTCATCACCTGACATGATCCCAGTTCCCATTAGGTTTATAATAGATGGAACATTAAATTTTTAATGCTTTTCAGACTATCATAAAAATAAAACCAATAACAGTACTATGATAAAACATTCCTGTAATACCGGAGAACCGCAAACTTATGGCTATTGTTTACCAGCAGGCACGGATAGATAAATTATTGACAGAGTTTGCTAATAGTTTTAGTCACTAAATGTTATTAATAAAAATATTATGGCGCGCAAAGTTTTATTGGGTTAATATTTATAGACATGTATTTTCATGGACAACTGATAATATAATTTAGAGAAATGTTTAGAAAATGAATAAATTTTTAAGAATTTTGATTACTATCTGGGAACTACCACAAACTCTTCTTGCCGGTTCCATGATTTTTTTTCTTGGCAGGAAGATCACCGGACATGAATCTTTTAAAGATGCACGCCTATTCTACGTAAAAAAATTTCCGGGAGCCATCTCACTTGGCAGATTTATTATTTTAAATACAGGATACTCCAGTGACGAAAAGACAAAAAAACATGAATACGGGCATTCCCTGCAATCTCTTTATCTGGGCTGGTTATACATTATAATTGTCGGGCTTCCTTCAATAATAAGAGCATTTGCATGGAAATTACTAAAACTTGACAGTGCCTCTTACTACAGAGGATATCCTGAAAACTGGGCAAATAAACTGGGATTCCGCAGAAAGAAGCATGCAATACCGAAACACTCACAGTAATATCTATATGTTTCCAGGCCACCCTGCATAAATGCATGGGTAATAATTTAATATAAGCTAATTTTTCCAGCAGAGAATGGCAAAAGAATACCTGAAATTATAAAGGTGATATAACAAAAGTACTCCAGGAAGTCTCAGGCAGTGTTACATCGAGCCAGTATTTATCCGTCCCTATCCTTATATCTTTTGATTCGCCATCAGCATTTTGTACCACGACAACAATATCTCCATCAGGATTTAAAAAGGATATAGCGTCTACACTGATGGCTGTTGTGTCAATATATCTTGCTCCGCTCTCTACAAAAAAAGTAAAATGCTTGAAGGCGTAGAACATAGGGGTATAAATCACCTCTCCGGTATTTTTATCAATAACAACTGCTGCATTTTGCGGCCACGGACTTTCTGAATCGATGCTCTTCCCTTCTTCATCAAGTATCATATTCCAGAGGAGATATGAGTTTACTCCCTCATCAAAATACTCCTTTATTTTACCCCAGATATGCACACCATATTCCCAGTCATTCTGGGGGTGGTCCGGATTAAAACCAGGCTTCCAGTAAAAATTGCCGCACTCGGTTTCTGTCTGCATAATTTTTTTATCGGGATAATTGTTGCGTACCCATAACACAGAATTAACTCCGCTCCACTGGAACCCCACTATTGATACATAGTCTCTGGCCACAGGGTCACTCAATACAGTTTCCGGGAATGATGAATATTCGCCATCCTGTATGGTCCCCAGCATTATTTCTGCTCCCACATCTCTCTCTTCAAACAGAGGTCCCATATAATCTCTTATAAAACCCAGAAATTGTTCGGGTGTCCACAGGCAACTGGGATAGTTTCTTTCAATATAGGGCTCATTCTGGACAGCGACTGCAAATATATCAATCCCTTCATTTCTGTATTCCTCAACAAAGCGTACAAGATACAGGGCAAATGCTTCATATATCTCGGGGTCATCTTTCATATTGCCCCCATCAAATTCCCCATTTGTTTTCATCCATGTTGGAGGGGTCCAGACCGAAGCCCAGATTTTTAAATCTGGCCTGTATTCCATGGCCTTTTTTATATAGGGTATAAGGTATTCCCTGTCTCTTTCAATAGAAAAATTACTCATCTCAAAATCATTTTCTACCTCATTTAACGTATAGCGGCTGGTTGCATAATCACTCGCTCCGATAGGCACCCTGCAGATATTAAATTTAGCGCCTTCCTGCGGGTCAAAAAGTTCCTTTATAACTTCTTCTCTTTCACCAGAGTCAAGAAGCAGAAGGGCTTCCCAGCCTTTTTCATTGAATGCCCCTCCAAAACCATCAATTTCCTGTTTCGTAGAAGAAGGATCTACCGTAACATGCACCCTCTTACCATCATACTCACCCAGCAGAGCCGGGGGTTCCATGTCCTTCCACTGTTCCCCGGGGGTAGTGAGTTTCCATAGAACTTCTCCCGTCAGGGTTTCCGTAACCCGCTCTTCTTCGCTGGCAGTGCCGGCAATATCTTCTTCTATCTCATATTTGCTATCTACTGCAGTTTTACTGCTGCACGAGATAAGAACAAAAATAATTGATAGTGTTATTAATATAACCAGAAATCTTTCGGTTAATTCTTTTATTTTCATATTATAACCTTTTATTATTTAGTTTTTCTTATTGTTATTTAAAAAACTTTACATGCTTTAAGTTTATGGTTTAATATCTCTTATTTCTCACTAAAATTTCCACAAATTTTTCTACCAGATTGGGGTCAAACTGTATGCCGCTGAATTTTTTAAGTTCTGCTATCGCTTTCTTTTTACTTATAGCTTTTTTATAGGGCCTTCCTGTTACCATAACCTCGTAAGCATCAACTATGGCTATTATTCTTGAGAGAACAGGAATATCTTTACCTTTAAGTCCCTGGGGATAGCCCTTACCATTCCACCATTCATGAACAGTAAGAATATATTCTGCTATGCTTGAAAGCTGATGCGAAGATAATGCGATGCGGTAACCAATCTCGGGATGGCGCTTTATGGTTTCCCATTCCTTTTTGCTCAGGTTTTCCTTTTTATTCAATATAATATCAAGAATCGCTACTTTGCCTATATCATGTATTGTGGCCAGGAGAGATAATTCGTCAATTTCAGAAGCCGACAGGCCAATAGAGCTCCCCAGCTTTACGGACATTTCTTTGATCCTCCTGGTATGTTTCTCAGTCTTAACACTCTTTTCAAATAATGTTTTTTCGAGTGATGAGATTATGGAGCTAATAATACTTTTTGTTTCCCTGAGTTTCTGGCTGTACATATTGTCTTCTGCCTTTTTTGTTATTTTAGAAAAATCCTCTTTACTCTCAAGCTTGGTTGATGTACCCAGTGATACACTCAGGGGTATTTTCCCTCCACTTACCTTTGTAGCTCTTTCTTTAATTCTTTGTTCAATCTTCTGTGCAACTTCTTCCCCTGTTTTGGGAAGAAGCATTGAGAACTCATCTCCGCCCCATCTTGCAACAATATCCTCTGCCCTGCAACAGCTCTTGAGAACATTTGCAAAACTTATCAGTATTATATCCCCCTCATCGTGGCCAAAAGCATCATTTATCAATTTTAACCCATTTACATCACCGATAATAACGCTCAGAGGCAGCTGCCTTTCTGTATCCAGCCTATTTAACTCTTCCTCAAAATAAGCCCGGTTGTATAAATCGGTAAGACTATCGTGGAACGATAAATAGGAAAGGTGCATCTCCGTAGCCTTCCTCTCCGATATATCACGAAGAACTCCTTCTATTGCTTCCAGCTCACCCCCGGCGTTGTAAATGGGGGTTATTTTATTCTCGTACCAGACTGTATTGCCGTTTTTATGAATAAAACGTATTTCAACGGGTTTTGAGTAATCAAAATCTCCACTGTTTATTTGCTTTATTATGAATCTATCATCGGGATGGATAACTTTACGCCAGAAAGTAGAGCCGTTATAGAACTGCTCCGGGTAGTAGCCAAGATTCTTAACTACTGAAGAACTCACATACTCATATTTAAAGCCCGGAATCAATCTATACCTGTATATTATATCAGGAGAATTTTCTATGAGTCTTTTGAAATATAATTCATCTTCTCTCTGTTTATTTATATTTTCGCCTTTTCTAAAACTTGATTTATTTTCTTTCATTACCCGCTTTCATTATTTAGATATTCCAGGATAATAATTACATTTTTTTCATTATATAATAATTGTCTCAATAATTCATTAATAGCTTATTAATTTAAATTAAAAGCTCATTTTTTACCATATTTCCCCAACATGTTGATATTATTGTCAACTATTTATCGCCCAAAAAACTTATATAACTCCTTTTAATATTATAGAATTAAAAAATATTTAAATAACCTATCATATTAAATATATAATGTATATATAATGTATTCCAATAAGAACTTTGGTGCAGCATTAACTGAAATAATAAAACAAAAGAAAATAAAGCTCAGAAGCCTTGCCGGCAAAACAAATCTTAATTACACCTATTTCAGCAAACTTAAAAAGAGGAAAGGGCACCCCCCTATTTCAACCATTGAGTTAATTTCCGGGGCACTGGATATCCCACCGGAGTATTTCCTGGAATACAGGATTTATAAAATTGACAGAATCCTGAAGAATAACCCGGATATTATTGACAGGGCTTATAACTATTTAACGAATCTTTTAACCAAAGAAAAATTAAAGGTAGCTGAAAGAAAAAAATCATTCACAGATAAGTAAAATTATTATATCTTTAACCTGCCATAATTCAATTTAAACTATATTTTTTAAATCATGGAACTTGAAGAGCTTTCAGAATCGCTTGATGAAATCTTAAACAGCTGTGTAATATGCCCTCATAAATGCAGGGTTAACAGGATAAAGGGCGAAACAGGTTTATGCATGGCCGGCTATAGGCCTGTCATATCGTCAGTTATGCCCCACCACGGAGAAGAACCCCCTATTTCGGGTACAGGCGGTTCTGGAACAATATTTTTCTCATACTGTAATATGAAATGCGTTTATTGCCAGAATTATCAGATAAGCCAGGAATTTGAAGGAGTAGAATACAGCATACCGGAACTGTCCGAAAGCATGCTTGCTTTACAGAATTCCGGTTGCCACAATATTAATCTTGTATCTCCAACCATATGGATCCCCCAGATAATAAAAGCTCTCTGTATTGCCAGGGCCGGAGGTCTCTCAATTCCTATAGTTTTTAATACCGGCGGTTATGAAAACCCACGGATCATAAAGATGCTTGACGGAGTTATTGATATTTATATGCCGGATATGCGCTACAGCGACGACTGCATGGCAAAAAAATACTCCATGGTAGAAGAATACACCCGGCATAACAGACATTCGGTTAAAGAAATGTACAGGCAGGTCGGGGGACTCAAATTAAACAAAGAAGGTATAGCCAGAAAAGGCCTTCTTATAAGACTGCTTGTCATGCCTGAAAATATCGGAGGAATCAAAAAGACCCTGAATTTTATTAAAAATGAGTTATCCACTGATGTATATTTAAGTATTATGGCTCAATATCATCCAGTTTATAATGCATCCAAATATCCGGAGTTAAATAAAATGATTACCGCAAAAGAATATTATGAAGTGGTAAAGTACGCTGAAAAAAAAGGCTTCAGGCATGGATGGACTCAGGATTATGTCTCATTCGGTACTGAAGACGATCTTTTTATCCCCGATTTTAACCAGAATAAAGTTTTTAAATATTACAAGAATAAATAAATTAATTTCTCTTTTTCTTCCATTCCATCAGCTCATTAAGAGATAAAGTATTTAAAACATCCTTTTTCTCAAGCCCTGCTCTTCTGGCTGCATCCACTCCCAATTTTATCATATCTAAATTATTGGGACGATGCGAATCGGTATTAACAACCAGTTTTACCCCCATTTTTGATGCCTTCCCGGCATTTTGCTCGTTCAGGTCCATTCTTAAAAAATATGAATTTATTTCCAGTGCTTTATTATTCTTTGCTGCTTCCTCAATTAATTTATCAATGTCAATAAAATAAGGGGCCCTGCTCCCAAAAACCGCTCCCGTGGGGTGTCCGATAAAATCTAAATATTTATTTTTAACCGCACTAATTGCCATGGCGGTATTTTCTGCTTCCGAATTCATGTAGGATGAATGCATCGAACCAATGGCTATATCCAGTTTTTTGATTATATCATCGGGATAATCCAGTTTATCCACCCATTTTATATCAATCTCAGAACCCATTAAAATACAAAAATCTTTAAATCTTGATTTTAATTTGTTTATATAAATTATTTTCTTTTCCAGTCTTCTCTCATCAAGCCCCCTACCATAATAATTGCTTGCTGAATGATCCGTAATTGCCATATATTCATAGTTGTACTTTTTAATCCTTTCAACCATATCATTGATACCCAGAGCCCCGTCACTCCACTCTGAATGCACGTGTAAATCACCTTTGATATCCTTCATAGTTAAAAGCACCGGCAGTGAGTACCCGGCAGCCAGTTCAAATTCTCCCCTGTCTTCTCTTAATTCAGGAGGTATGTATTGAAAGCCAAGCTTTTCATAGATGCTTTCTTCAGAAATGAAACCGTCGGAAAAGATTTTTTCTATCTGCTCCTCTCCTTCATTCGAACTGATACCAATTTCAATACTGCCATTTTTTATATAACCCTTTTTACCTGCTATTTCATCCAATTTTTTAATATGTTTTTTGCTGCCCGTGGTATACAGCAAATCTTTAGCCCAGTTTTTACCAGTGCTTATAATAAGCTCAAGTTCTATCCCAAAAATGGTTCTGAACCTCCCGCTTACACTCCCGGGCCTCAAATCAATACTTATAAACTCTTTGATAAACTTAAGTGACTTTATTTCTTCTAACAATTCCCTGCTTCGCTGCAGATCATATAAAATCCTATTGAACTCCGGCAATATAAGAATATCTATATCCTTCACCATGTACTTTTTTCTTCTCAGGGAACCAGTCACTACTGCTTTTTTTACACTTTTAATCCCGTGCAGGCCATTTATTATTTCTTCCAGATAAAGTTCAACTCTCCAGCGGGGATATAGATTTCTTATGCTCTCAAAATACTTGATAGATTCCCTCAGCCTGCGTGCGTAAAATGATCTTTCTCCGGTTACAATTAAATTATTATCTGAAATAATTTTAAAAATTTTTTCATCAATATCAATGCCGGCAAGTTTTTCCTTTAAATCTTCGAGGTTCCTTATGCCTAAGGCCTTATATATGCTAAATATCCTTTTTTTGCCAAACCCGCTTATTTTTACCAGCCTTATTAAATCATCGGTATAAACTGATTTCAATTCTTCATATAATCCAATGCTCCCGGTCTTCATATATTCCAGTATGAGTTCACAGGCGAGTTTCTCCATTCCATATAATTCTTTAAGCCTGCCATCGTTGTAAACCCTCTCAATTCCTTCGGGACTATCCCTAAGAGTCCTTACCGCTACCGCCAGGTTTGACACATCATCCCTGTTAATATCAGTGGACTTCTTAATTTCCCCGATATCAGCCAGGATATTTGCCAGTTTTAGATTAATCATCTAATCAATAATTTGTTATATGTTATAATGTTTTATATATAGATATTTAAATCAAAATATTATATCACAAAACGCTTCAAGTAATGAGACAAAAAAACAATTACCATCCCGGAGAAGACACTGAAGAGTATCAGATTTTACGTGAAAAAATGGTAAAAGAGCAGATTATCCACCGCGGAGTAACGGACAAGAGAGTAATTGATGCGTTAAGGAAAGTGCCCCGGCATATTTTTGTGGACAGAGAATATAGAAACTCCGCCTATGAGGACAGGCCACTTCCAATTGGCTCTGGCCAGACAATCTCGCAACCATACATAGTGGCGCTTATGACAGAAAGCCTGGAAATTACCGGAAATGAAAAAGTTCTGGAAATCGGTACCGGCTCAGGCTACCAGGTTGCAATCCTTGCCGGGCTGGCAAAAGAAGTGTACACCGTAGAAGTAATTAACTCCCTTTATGAAAGAAATAAAAAACTTCTTTCCGGGTATAAAAACATAAAAATGAGCAACCATGATGGTTACCTCGGATGGAAAGAGTACGCACCCTATGATAGAATAATTGTTACTGCGGCGCCCGATCATATACCACGCATATTCATCAAGCAATTAAAAGAAGGTGGAATTATGATTATTCCTGTCGGTCCCCCGGGCTGGAATCAGGTTTTATATAAAGTAATTAAAGAAAAAAATAATGTAAAGAAAATAAAATTATGCGATGTTGCTTTCGTACCCATGACCGGGGCCAAAAAATAAACCGGAATTGCCTGCCAGACTTTCGGACAAGTTATAGTTCCAGGCTTCAGGGTGCATTCCGGGATTTTACCGGCACTCCAGTGGCGTCAAAACTGTGCGTGGTGCAGTCAGGGAAGCCGTAAAAGTACTGGAGAAAATTTTTATATCCGCCTGTGATATAAAACCCATAGGAGGCTAAAGTTTTTTTATGGATAAAGAAGAAGTTATAAAAATTTTAAAAGAAATCAGCGTACTGCTGGAGCTAAAGGATGAAAACCTTTTTAAGATAAGAGCTTACCAGAACGCAGCAAGAGTTCTTGAAGCATCCGATATAGAATTCCAGAAAAATCTTAAAATAGAAGATTTTACCCGTATTAAAGGTATAGGCTCACATATTGCAGAAAAGATAAAAGAGTTAAACGATACCGGCAGTCTCGGTTACTACGATGAGCTCAGGCAACAGGTCCCCCCGGGACTTGTGGAAATGCTTTCCATCCCTTCGATGGGACCCAAAAAAGTAAAATATCTTTATGATAAACTTGGAATAAGTAACATCGGAGAACTGGAATATGCCTGCCTTGAAAATAGACTTGTGGGTTTGCCCAATTTTGGTCAAAAAACCCAGGAGAATATTCTAAAAGGTATCGAACATTTAAAAAAATATCAGGGAAAATACCTTTACGCTAATGTCATCAAAGAAGCCGAAGCTATCAACGAAAAAATCAGCAGCTTTAAATATGTTATAAGGTCAAGCCTTGCTGGCAGCATTAGAAGAAAAAAAGAGATAGTAAAGGACATCGATATAGTGGCAAGCAGCAGCCATCCAGCAAAAGTAATGGATTTCTTTACCGGCCTGGGAGAAACAGAGGATATTATCGCAAAGGGTGATACGAAATCAAGTATAAGGCTAAAGTCCGGCATTAACGTGGATATAAGAATTGTTGACGATAAGCAGTATCCCTATTCCCTTCTCCATTTTACCGGAAGCAAAGAGCACAATACTGCAATGAGGACAGCAGCCAAAAAAGACAATATAAAAATGAATGAATATGGTCTTTATAGAAATAACAGGCTAATCAAATGCAGCAGCGAGAAAGACATATATGATTATTTTTCAATGGACTGGATACCCCCTGAACTCAGGGAAAATTTTGGTGAAATCGAAGCTTCTAAAAATAAAACCCTTCCGGAGTTAATAGAAGAAAAAGATATAAAGGGGATAATACACATCCATACCACCCATAGCGACGGCAATAGCACACTCGAGCAGATATGCAGGTATCTTAAGGACAATGGCTTTCAGTATGCCGGAATAAGCGACCACAGTAAATCTGCTTTCTACGCCGGCGGGTTAAAAGAAAACCAGATAGATGAATACCTGGAAGAAATAGATAGCTTAAACAAAAAAATCCAGGGATTTAAAATTTTCAAAGGGATTGAATCCGATATTCTCCCTGATGGGAGTCTTGATTATACCGATGATATCCTTGAAAAATTTGATTTTATCATTGCTGCAGTTCATTCTAATTTTAATTTAAGTGAAGAACAAATGACCAAAAGAGTAATAAAAGCAATTGAAAATAAGTACACCACAATGATAGCGCACCCCACAGGGAGATTGCTTCTTGCAAGAGACCCATACAAAATAGACATAATAAGAATAATAAACGCTGCCGCTAAAAATAATGTGGATATTGAATTAAATGCAAGCCCATTCAGACTTGACCTTGACTGGAGAATGTGTAAATATGCAAAAGAAAAGGGAATAAAAATTTTTATAAACCCGGACGCTCATAGCATAAAAGGACTGGATGAGTATAAATTCGGAGTAAACATTGCAAGAAAAGGTTGGCTGGAGAAAAAAGATATACCAAATACCCTTACAACCGAAGAAATAAACCAGTATCTTAAAAACAAAAAAATAAAGAAAGGAATAAAAAAATAGCTATTATTATGTATAAAAAAAGGAATAAAAAGAATAAAGACACTTCATATACAGCCGCATATGAACCTGCAGTTAAAAATATAAATAAAATACTGGATATCCTCAAGCGTGAATATCCGGATTCAGTTAACACATCGCTCGGGCACAGAGACGCTTTCCAGTTACTTATTGCAACCATACTCTCAGCCCAGAGCACTGATAAGCTGGTAAATAAAGTTACGCCAGAACTCTTTAAAAAATACAGGAGCCCGGAGGATTTCGCACATGCAGATATAAATGAGCTTGAGCAGGATATAAAGTCAACCGGGTTTTATAAAAACAAAGCGAAAAGCATAATGAGCTGCTCAAAAGATATTATCGAAAAATTTAATGGGAAGATGCCTGAAGATATTGAAAATCTTACCTCCCTATTTGGAGTTGGAAGGAAAACAGCAAATGTTGTACTGGCAAATGTCTTTGACAGGCAGGCTATAATAGTCGATACTCATGTAAGAAGGATATCATACAGGCTCGGACTGACTGTAAATCAGGACCCGGTAAAAATTGAATTTGACCTTATGAAAATCATTCCCAAGAAAAGCTGGAGCAGCTTTTCCCATAGAATAATTTCACTTGGAAGAACTATATGCTTTGCGAGGAAACCGAAATGTCCCGAATGCCGGCTTTTAAAGTATTGCAGGTATGGCCAGGAGTCATTAGTAGATTATAATAATGTAAAGGGTAAAAATAGTTAATACATGCCCCTCAATATAAGGAGACTGCCCTTATTTTGGCTGAACTTTTTTTTACATCAAATATACCAGAATCAGCAAAACCAATCATCACAATAGTTTTAACCATATCAGGCGCATATAAGTCCAGAACATAAAACTTCTAGTAGACAATAACCCTAAATGTGAAACAGTTATAATTATTAATATGATGAAGAGGATTACAAGCACAAACTCAAGTGATGCCTGGGCTTTCTAATCACCGGCCATAGCCCTTAACTCTTTTACAATTTTTCTTATTTCTTTAATACTTTGACTTAAAACTCCTTCCTATTTTTAATCGAACAATTCTCACAGCTAAATCCCTAAACCATTTAAGCTATCTTACCGAAAACATTTGATATGACATCGATAATTAAAGGCTTTCTCACTGCAATCAGGAAAATTATATTATTATTTTAACTAATAAATTAGTAAAAAACTTGACAAAACATAACATATCCGTTATATTACTAAAATGAAGTGAAAAGTCAAATTATATACAACTAATGAAGGTAAAAGCCCGGTAGCAGATTTTATAACACGTTTGCCAAAGAAGGAAGAGGCTAAAGTATATAGGGAAATTGATCTTTTAGAAGAACATGGAATTTATTTAAACTTCCCACATACATCGAATATAACAAGTGGGCTAAGAGAGCTTAGAATAAAATTCAGCTCTAATAAAATTAGAATAATTTATTTTCTGCATACTAAGAATACTTTCATTCTTTTACATGGTTTTAGAAAGAAAAGCGCTTCTATACCAAAAAGAGAAATAAAGATAGCACTCAGCAGAATGAAAGAAGTCTTAGAGAAATAAGAGAAAAAGAGAAACTACAAGAAAAGAAAGAAAGGAGGTCTATCATGGACTGGCAGGATTTCAAGAAAAGGAGGTTTGAGGAAGATTCTGAACTCAAGAAAGAGTATGATAAACTTGAACCTGAGTATAAATTGATAAGTCAGATCATAAAGCTAAGAAAGGAAAAGAATATAAGTCAAAAGGAACTGGCTAAAATGATTAATACAAAACAACCCAGCATTGCCAGGCTTGAAGGTGGGGATATAAGTCCTACGGTAGCATTCTTAAAAAAAATGGCTAATGCTCTGGATTATGATCTAGAAATTAACTTCAGACCAAGAGCAGGATAAAGTCAAGGGGAGCTTATATACCAGTGCTCCCCTACTTTTATAGATCCAAAAACTATGAAGTTAGAATTTCTGAAATAGCTTTAAATAATGAAGGTAATTTTTTTTGCATAATTAAAAAAATAAACAGGATATCCTGTTTGCTCACTCTTTTAATCCGTCTCAATATAAAAATTATCTGGACTGAAACTTAAAATAAAGTATATTATTATATATTAAACAGAGCTAATCGCCGTGATTTCTCTTTTTAACGAAAATTAAAATATACAGGACTTTTATATAATAATTCAAACTATAAAAAAATTAGTTTTTTAAAATGAAAATAGCAATTACAGCAGATGTTCATCTAAAAACAAAATCAGAATCTCCCGAAAGATGGAATGCATTATCTGATATCCTTGAAAAGATGCTTTCTGAAAATATCAATACAATTATTATAGCAGGCGACTTATTTAATGAAGAAAGCCAGAATTATTCTGATTTTGACAAATTTTGCGATAAAAAAGAATATACAGATAATAATATTAGATTTTTTATAATTCCAGGAAACCATGACCCTTCCATCAGTCAGCAGTATTTTACTTCCAGGAACATAAAAGTTTTTAGCAAACCCGAAATAATCAAATTCGATGATTCACCTGCTTCCTTCTTTTTTATCCCCTACCTTCCCACCCACTCTATGGGAGAGATTATAGCTGAATATAGTAAAAATCTTACAGGGGCATGGGTTTTAATAGGCCATGGAGATTATGCTACAGGTTTACGCAATCCTAACCCTTACGAGCCAGGTATTTATATGCCTATAACAAGAAATGATATAGAGTATTACAATCCTTTCAAAGTTATTCTCGGGCATATACACAAAAAAATTAACATCGGTAAAATATATTATCCAGGTTCACCATGCGGGCTTGATATTAATGAAACAGGAAAAAGAAGTTTCATAATTTTAAATACAGAAACAATGGAAATAACGGATAAAATAATTGACACAGATTATATATTTTTTAACGAAACTCTGATAGCACTTCCTACCGCCAGCGAATTTGGATATATGGAAGAGAAGACCCGAAAAATGATAAAAAGCTGGAATATAAATAAAAACGAAATACCAAAAGCAAGAATCCGCCTGAAAATCAGGGGATATACTTCAGATAGAAATAAAATTTCCGAAGTAATAAAAAAAGCACTCAAAGATTTTAGTTTTTACGACAACGAGCAACCTGATTTAACCGAACTGTCAGTCTTTAATGACCCCGAAAGAATAACTATAGTCGAGAATCTTAAAGATGAAATCGAAAAACTCAAATGGGAAGACGATATTACTTCGAAAGAAGACATTATGGAAAAGGCTCTTAAAATAGCACTGGGAGAATAGTATTTTTAACAGACTTAATAATTAAGGAATATACATGGGAGTTTCAATTGACAGAATATCAGTAAAAGACCTCGGGCCAATAGATAACTTCAGCGCTGATTTCAGTATATTTAACCTTATATACAGCAAAAATGAGAGGGGAAAGACTTTCTTTACCGAATTCATTATACGCTCCCTTTTCAGGAATATAAGCCGCTGGAGTTATATAAGGACCGGAGGGAAAGGAAAGGTAACCATAAAGGGACTGGATAATAAAAAATCCATTGATTTTACACCTTCTTCTCCGGAAAAGCTTGAAGATTACTGGGAAAAAAGCGAAAAGGGACTCCCTCTGTCCATGCCAAAGCTTCTTGTAGTAAGAGGAGGAGAAGCCGGTATAGAAGACGGGATGGGGGTAAGCAAATTCCTTATCAAAGAAGTGTTATCAGGAATAAATATACTTGATAAAATTGATAGCGACACAAACATTTCTAAAACCATAAAATCGGCAGAAATTGATAACAGCCATATCATAATAAACAATGTGGGTGAAGGTAAAACATACAATAACATCAAAAAAGACCTGGGTGATATCGAAAATTTATTCGAGAAAATAGAATCAGGCTATACCCGTGGAATATTAAAAACATTTAAACTAAAAGAAAAAAACCTCCAGGATAAACTTTCCGTACTTGGCCTGGCCAAAAGGCGACTTGCATATTCAATTTCAGAAAAAATTAAAAAATTAAATGTAAAATTATCCAGGGTTCCCGAAAACGAATTAAATAATATAGAAAAAGAAATTTCAATATATAGAAATAATAAATTATATTTAAACCAGTTGAAAGAAGATTACAAAGACTCATCTGATAAGAGTAAGGATTTTAACTGGCTTGAAAGCGCACTATCCCAGTACAAAGACTTATTATCAAAAATCATAAATAAACCGGGCAAATTTCTACCTTCCCTTTGCGGTCTTTTTGCAGCAGCCGGGATAACTTTTTCTGCAATAATAATCTTCCTATACCAGAAAATCTCTGCTTCTATACTGCCTTTATATCTTGCAATTATATTCCTCTGCTTTCTGGGCTTATTTATATCTTCGCTTCTATATTTTAGAAAACTAAATAGTTATTTAAATAAAGCGGGACAGAATAAGGAGTTAGATAAAATCAGAGAAGAATTTAAAAAAAGGACAGGAGAAATCCTTACGGACATATCACTTCTTGAATCAAATTTAAATGAGCAGAGAGAACATAGAAGCAGAATGCTTGCAATAGAAAAGCAGATTAATCCTCTTAGAGATGGAATGGATAAGAATCATTTTCTTATTAATCAGGAAATAAAAAAACTCTGGCAGAAAGATATAACCGAAGAAGACTGGGATAACATTATTAATGAGCTAAAGCAGATTAATCTTAATATAAGGAACCAGACTGAAAGCGAGAAAGAAGGATTAATTAAACTCAATGTATCTGAAGAAGACTATGTTTACGAGGATGTAGACATCACATACAGCCGGGAAAAATATGAAAAAACGCAAAAAGAGCTCGAGCTTGTCCAGCAACAAATTAAAGAACAGGAAGATGGCATGCAAAACCTGAAGCAAAAAATCTGCAATAAAACCAGCGACGAGTTGAGCATCAGCTGGGAAAAATTAATAGATAATTTACAGAAGGAAAAAGAGAGGGTTATAAATGAACTTAAAGATAGCTCGGCCACTATCATAGCAGGCTCTATAATTCATAAAGTTATTTCCAGTTTACGCAAAGAAGAAGATGAAAAAATAAGAGAAGGTCTGCAGTCAGAAACTACTGTCCCCTTAAAAGATATAACCAGAAGATACAATGCTATTTATCTTGATAACGACGACCTTGTTGTTTCAGACCCCTATGATAATTTTAATATTAAAGACCTGAGCACCGGAGCAATAGAGCAGGTAATGCTTGCATTAAGAATTGGCTTTACCAGAAAATTATTAAAAAAAGACTCTCTCTTTTTAATTCTTGATGATGCATTCCAGCATTCAGATTGGGAAAAACGTGAAATTATAATAGGTAAACTTGTAGAAATTGCAGAAAAAGGCTGGCAGATAATTTATTTAACCATGGATAATCACATTAAAGGTTTATTTGACAGAGCCGGGGAAAAATTTGAAAAGGGCGGGTATAAAAGATTCGAGTTATAATATTTTTATTCTTTCTCAAGAGTGACAGGTTTTCTTTCATCCCCGGGAGCATTTTTTTTCAGTTTTGATTTTATATTGAACATCTCCAGCAGGGTGTTGGTCGGACATGCCTTAACACATTCCCCGCAGAGAGTACACTTTTCTAAATCAAATTCAGGTATAGCTCTTTCTTCATTCCAGATTATGGCGTCATAATCACAGGCTTTAAAACATTTTTTGCAGTGTATGCAGCCTCTATCACATCTTTCCCTGCCGGGTATATTTCTAATGGGCTGATAGTTGCATAGATAAACTATTTTTGAATCCGCAGGTACGAGTTCTATTACATTCACAGGGCATACTTCCACGCAAATACCACAGCCTGTGCACTTGTCCGGGTTCACCACCGCTACATTCATTTTTCTATCAATGGATATAGCATTAAAGGGACAGGCTTCAACACAATCACCCAGGCCGAGGCAAGCGTAAGGACACTTCTTAAACCCGCCTATAAGCCCTGATGCAGCCTTGCAGGTTTTAATTCCTGTATAATTACCAATTAATTCTGAATTACCGTAACAGCGCACCACTGCCTTTTTCTTAACTGCTGAAGAATCCAATTTCATATCCAGTACTTTTTCCAGACCTTCAAGCATGGCAGGATCCTGTAATGCCACCGCACAGGGGCTGGTGGTAAAAATATTCTTATCTTCAGCCAGTGCCTGCGCATAAGCAAAGCACCCGGGATACCCGCATGCACCACAGTTTGCTCCCGGCAAATACTTTGATATTTCCTCGGCTCTTTTGAGCGAACCGGGCTCTTCTGGTAAAAATCTATTTACTATAAAAATCAGAATCCCGCATATAATACCTATAGAGCTCAAAATTAGAATAATTAAACTTACATTCATAATTTATTTAATAAATAATCCAAAAACATTTAATAATTAATATAAAATTTTTTTACCATTTTTATTTATACCAGACCGCTAAATCCTGAAAATGCCAGTGCCAGAAGCGCTGCAGTTAAAAATGCTACCGGCAAACCCTTCATGGATCTTGGTGTATCAGAAAGATCAAGCTTCTCCCTTATTCCGGACATAATAATAAGCACAAGAGTAAAACCAACACCTGCTCCCAGGGCATTCACAACGCTTTCTAAAATTGAATATCCTTCCGTTGAATTTATAAGTGTTATGCCAAGAACAGCACAATTTGTCGTAATAAGGGGTAAATATATCCCCAGCGCATTGTACAGTATTATATTAGTCCGCCTGATTATCAGCTCCACTATCTGCACCAGTGAAGCTATAACAAGTATATATATGACAATGTTCATAAATTCCACTTCATAGGGCACCAGGATATATTTATAAATAACCGCAGTTGAGACCGATGCGATTAGCATTACCAGCGTTACCGCTATCCCCATGCTGAAGGCATTTGATAATTTTTTTGACACACCAAAAAAAGGACACAGCCCCAGGAATTTAGCCAGAACCATGTTATTTACCAGAACCATAGCTATAAATATGGTTAAAAGATTATTCACTCTTTATCACCCCCAGCAATCTTAATAATGCCAGTATAATTCCTATTACCAGGAAAGCTCCCGGCGGAGAAACAAAAATACTTAGCGGATATGAAGATAAACCCGGAAGTTTGAATAGCTCTTTTCCAAACACCACAAGCCCTCCGGTACCCAGAATTTCCCTTATAAAAGAAATTATTATAAGAGCAGTAGTAAAACCCAGTCCAATGCCCAGTCCATCAGCAATAGAAAGAAGCACCGGGTTTTTGGAAGCAAACGCCTCCGCTCTTCCCAGGATAATGCAATTCACTACAATAAGAGGTAAGTAAATTCCCAGCGATTCATAAAGTGGCGGCAAGTATGCCTCAAACACCAGGCTTAGAATAGTTACAAAGGTGGCAATTACAACTATAAACACCGGAATTCTTACCAGAGGGGGTGTCGCTTTCCTTATAATGGAAATTATAATATTTGAACAGAGAAGGACAAATATTACACCCGCGCTCATTCCGATAGCGTTGGTTAAAGAATTTGTTATTGCTAGAGTAGGGCAGAGGCCAAGAGCAAGCACAAAAACGGGATTTGATAGAATAACTCCTTTAATTAGCTCTTTCCAGAATCCTCTGGCGCTCCCCTCTTTTAACCCTATTTCATTTTTACTTATATTATTCATCTCCGTAATCTATAATTTTCATACTATTTTTATTATTAGTATATGATAAATCAATTTACCCATCACATTATCTTTCCATTTTATCCAGCACCCCGGTCATTCCATCACGGATTGCATCCACAACGGCTGTCGAGCTTATAGTAGCTCCTGTTATGGCATCAATCTTACCATTTTCCGATTTAAGGCCGATTTCATTTACAGACATACCCTTAAACTGGTCAGTAAAAGAATCTTCGGTTATTCTTGCCCCGAGACCCGGAGTTTCAGTCTGTGAAATTATTGATACCCCGCTGATCTTAAAACTGTTATCCAGACCTACCAGAATTTCAATTTCTCCACCATATCCGCTGCCGTATGCTGTAAAAGCGTAACCGACTTTTTCTCCACCTTTATATATAATATATATATCATCTTCAGTTTCGTACCCGCTCATTTCAGGAAAAACGACTTCAAGAACACCTTTTATCTCTTCAGTCTTTCTCATTTCAATTATAGAAGAGGTTAAACTATTAATTGCCATCAGGAGACTTACAGAAATTATAACAATTACTGCTAAAAAAATTACCGGATATGCTTTATTTGATAAAAATTTTTTAAGCATTTTTCTTCTTCTTATAAAAACCAAATGGTTTCACTCTTATATATTTATCAATGAGGGGAGCAAATGCATTCATAATAAGTATGGAAAAAGCAACTCCTTCCGATAAATTGCTAAAATTCCTTATAAGTACAGTCAATACTCCCAATCCTATCCCGAATATTATCCTTCCGTTTCTGGTCACAGGTGAAGTTACATAATCGGTAGCCATAAAAAATGCGCCTATCATCAGCCCTCCGGCCAGCATCTGGAACAATACATCCTTGCCCATTAAAAGCGAGCCCAGGGCTACAGTCCCAATATAAAATACCGGTATCCTCCAGTCTATTATCCGGAATATTAAAAGAATCAATGCCCCTATCAGTATAAGCATTGCCGAGGTTTCACCCAGTGAGCCTCCTGTGTTCCCGAAAAATAAATCTTTATATAAACTAATTTTATCAGACTGGTAAGTAAAATTATCAGCCAGCGGAGTGGCTCCTGTTATAGCATCATAATTAAAATAAGTAGGAAGAACCCAGGCGGTCATTTCTTCTGGGAAGCAAACAGACAGAAATGCTCTTCCAACCAGAGCCGGATTAAATATATTGTATCCCAGACCACCGAAAGCTTCCTTTGCAACAGCAATAGCAAAAAAAGAACCAATAACAGCCATCCATACAGGAAACCGTGGGGGAAGAGTAAGCGCAAAGAGAAGACCTGTAATCACGGCGCTCCCGTCCATAATAAATCTTTTTTTTCTGAGTTTTTTTATTATAAATTCAGTAAGTACAGCGGTTATTGTGCCTGCCAGCATTAAATAAATTGCATAGTAGCCAAAAAAATAAATAGCAGCAGCTGAAGGAAAAAGGAGAGCAATCACCACTATATACATTATCTTACTTGTTGAAAACCCCTTCCAAATATGGGGCGCATGGGATATTAATATTTTATTCTCTTCCACTCTGCTCCTATTATTATTTAAAACTTTATTTCTTTGCCAGAATACTTTTACAGGTTTTTATATACCCGACAATTGGAATATTGGCAGGACAAACATAAGCACAGGCGCCACATTCAATACAGTTATTTAT
>Ga0307439_1000104_pt1 | contig 58882 bp, 44 predicted proteins | sample SalMarWE160490MG_FD_202142 | JGI IMG/M metagenome (GOLD analysis project Ga0307439, IMG submission 202142) | Salt marsh sediment microbial communities from the Plum Island Ecosystem LTER, Massachusetts, United States - WE1604-90 | ecosystem: Environmental > Aquatic > Marine > Intertidal zone >... | reverse complement strand
GGTATCGGCAAGGCAATCTATCCAGCCTTCCGCTCCGAGTATATAGGCACGCCCGCACTCGGGACAGACATGATAATTATCCAGGAAGGTCTTGAGAGGAATGAGTTTGCCGCACCCTTGCCGGATACCTTCCTTACCCTTTACAGCCCCGCATTGGATATATTCCTCGGCCGTTTCCTGCCGGGTAATATCTCCGTAATTATCATTGACCTCGGTCAGGCTTGAGTAGTTGACTATCTTTATGTCCGGAGGGGGCTTCCGGAAGAGCTTCTTTATGGGTTTTTCAATATAACGTTTGATATCATAGAATGTTCCGGTTGACTTTCCGAGGCCGTATTTCTTTACCCTGACCGCTCTCTTTTTAATGAGCTTTTTTATGCGCGACTTGGAAAGGTCTTTGATTGATTTAACCAAGAATTGCCGGATATTGTCCGCCATCTCCTCGCAATTGGTCACGTCCTCCGGGGAGGGAACAATATGGTCTATGACATCCAGGATTCTGAGCTCTCTGGCAGTAGGCTTCAAAATGGTTAAGGCGTCTTGTATACGGCCCGGATCCCTGAATATAATGGAAGCCATGCTCTCGGGCGGTGCGGTGGCATAAAGTGCGTCTTCCATCTGTCCCCTGATGTCGGTTGCCTGAATGGCCAACGCTCCGCCGCTGCCCCCTTCACCCAGAACAAGAGATATGGTTCTCACAGGGATAGTCAAGAATTCCCGGATCAGGTAGGCAATAAAAAAGGCTTGAAAATGACGGGCGGATTCCATTGAGATATCGGCCCCGTATGTATCAATAAGACAAAAGATGATTGTTTTGCTAGGGTCGAATTTTCTGGCCTGCTGCAGCATGGAGAGAATCAGCGAGTGATCATCCGAGGTGAGCATTCCGTAATTGAGTTTAGCAAGGTCCTCTTCATTTTTAAGATCGGAAGGTTTTGGTTTTTGCTGTCCTATGATGACCAGGTTTTTATCCATAAACCGGCATGTCCCGGCTATCAAAGACCTGCTTCCCCCGTCCACAGCCTCAAAATCCGGAAAAAGCCTCTCGACTATATCCGAACTCCTCGGCCGGAAAGGGTGCCTGGTCCGCTTTTTAAATATATCAACAAGCCCTAACTTTGACATAATTGTTGCCCTCTCCAATCCAGATAAAGGGAACCTAGCATGCTTTTTATTCAGGATCAAGTCCTAGCGAAATCTCACTGTCCGTTTGTCTTGGTAATATTGTTGAGGTCTTCCAGTATCTTTAGGGGGCTGAGTAGCAACCTTTTTGTGACCCCGGCAACACCCCCCCCAATGCTTTCCAGGGGCACGAATTTTACCGTGGGATCTGAAAATGCCCCATTTACCTTAAAGGGGTAAAGCAAGACCGAACCTTTATCTCCCGTAATAATATAGCCTAATATAGGAATCTTGTTCACAAGATTATCAATGGTTCCGTGAGGTTGAACCCCCAGAACGAAATCAAAAAGCGCCTGCGGGATATCGATGGTTCCGTAGGCCACAGCATTGAAGACCGGGCTTTTCATCTTAAAATTTTGCGACTCGAGGATACCCTGGTCTACTGTTAGGTGTGCATTGATCTCTTCAAAATAGAATCCTTCTCCCTCCAGTTCCGCCGGCCGCTTTTTGTAGATCTTTTGCAGGCTCAAAAAATCCAGCACCTTAATAAACACTCGTGATTTTTCAAACAAACCTTGATTTATGGTAACCTTTGCCTGTCCACACAGGTTCGGGATCAAATCCTTTTTACTTTTTCCTGTTACGGTGAGTTGAGCCTCCGTGGTCAGGCTACCTTTCAGGTTCCCGTTATCAAAACCCAGTCTTTCCAGCAGTTCATCAATGGGCTGGTCCGTCAAACGGATATCCCCGGAGAAAAGCAAGTGCGGGTCCTCCCCGCTTTTTATGTGGCCGTTCACGGTCAAGTTTCCGTTCTCCAGGTCTATCCGGGAATTTCTTATATAGAGGCCACCCTGCCTCAGGTTCATTTCTGCTGTTATCCGTTCTAACGGAAATTCTATCCAAACCCCTCGTCGTATATCCAGATCAATATTGATATCCGCATTATGAAGGAACCCATTATCCTGTCTTGTATTATCATGGGGGCCGTATCTGTGTTCAGTGGATAATAGGCTGGATAGGTTAAGAGAATCAGCTTCTATTTTTATGTCTCCCGATGGCTCGTCCCATCTTTCCAATGATCCGGTAACACTTACGGGGCTTTCGCCTAGATTCATGTGGCTGCTTTCAATTAAGGCCTGTTTCCCTGAGAAGCTCAGCCGGAATGAGCAATCACTGATCGGCGGTGAAAGCATGCTGAGAACAAAGGACAGGCCCTTGCCCTCTAACAGGCCGCTGATATTAATATCCCTCTCTCGGGCTGACCAAGCGATATCCAGATCCCCTTTCAGGTCTCCTGTGACAGGTATTCCATTTTCCCCGGCATGAATGCCCATGTCCTCCATAGACAATCCGTCCGATCTGATATTAAACTGGCAAGATCCGTCTTTTTGAAGGCTATACCGCCCTGATAATTCAACCGCTGAATCATTGAGCCTGCAATTGACCTCTTTAACATCTATCCCCCGGGGGTTGATTTCCGATCTAAAAGAGATGGTATTATCTCCACTCAGGGGATAAATGGATAATGTTTCAGACTTCAAGGCAATGCCTTCCAGATCCATACGGCCCTCGCAGGACCAACTATCTTTTTCCTTTAGCACGGACATCCGTAATGGCAACAGACTGTTAAATCTCAAAGGAGGTTCATTCCATTTGGATACAGCCCGAATAAGTTGATTCATGTCCATATCAGCGGATATGTCCACATTCCGAATATCCCACCTGTAACCTGGCATTAGGAAACCACCTGTCAGATCAAAGGCCGTGTTGCCCCAGGACCCGGAGCCCCTGAAGAGATTATTATGGTTTCCATAAACAAGGATCTCCGCCTCTTCTAACTTCAAAGGAAATAATAAACCCTCCTTTTCCATCAAACAGTCGTTAAAGAAGAATTCGCCCCTCACCATTTTTGGAAATTCCCAGCCATGTTCATAACGAATACTGACATTACAATCCATATCGCCCCGAAGATCGCGAAACTGATTCAGGGATTCGCTTACGACCGGGGATATGAGCTCCATCTCTGACTGGTGGATCAGGTCCTGGATATTAAAGGAGCCGTTCATTAATACCTCCAAGGAAGCGGCATGGGGTAATAGCCCTTTTATATTAAGCCCCGCGTCCTTTATAAATGAATCTCCGAAACGGGCCTTTACTCCGGAGACATTAAGGTCACCGTTTTCCAGCCTTATTTCGGCTGAAACGTTATGGAAAGGTATCTGAAAACCCTTTCCCGACACATCCATATTACGACATACAAAACCCAGTGACATCGCGGAACTGTTTTCCGGTAGCTTCAAATGTTTGAGCTGGTCGGTATCGCCCATAAAGGTTAATGAATCCAGTCTTATATCACCGCTGTCAAGCATTGGAAAAAGTAGATTCTCCAGCCAGCGGGGCAGAAGCGGGGAGGGGCAGAGGTCCTTAAAGGTTTCAATGGTCATGAAGTCACTATCTGCCGCCAGCTCCACACGGGGATTATTATCATTCTTCAGGTCGAGCACCAGGTCAAGTTCCATACAGAGATCCCCGGTTATTATTCGCAAAGGTTTAAAGCTTAACCTTTTTTGTTGGAAAAGAGACTGAAGCTGGAAGGCCATTTCTGGTATGAAGTAATCCTTACGGCGAGAGCCCCTGAAAAGGGAAAAATCCAGTGATGTGGTGGTTATCTTTCCATTAATCGATGTCTGCCCCTTGAGGTTCCCCTTTATTGTTAAAGAGGTTTCGAAATTGCCGCTTCTAACCGGCATGGATGCAGGCCAGGAAATCCAGGTCAAAGGCGCCTTGCCGGTTTTGAGTGCTATATCAACTGATGAGTCTGTCACGTTTTCTGAGGGTGGGGAGATTGTCCCATCCAGATCAAAAGAAACCAGTTCTCCCTTAGTCCCGATCCGTCCTTGGGCCTTTACTTTGAAAGTCAGGGGAGAGGGAGTTGTCTGCCGGGCATCGAGATGGAACGCCTCCAGGTGAAAAGACCTGCCCAGAAGATTAACCCGTCCCTTCTCTATTAGTATGGACCGGATTCCCTTGATCCAGAAAAGGGGTAGTGCTTTACCGCCGGAGCCTTTGATTTCGGCCAGACGGTCCGCCTCATCTTCAACGGCGATATCTATTTCGGGTTCAACCAGGTGCAGGCCGGAGGGGACGATGCGTCCCCGTATCAGTTCCCTGGGATTCAGAATGACCCTCACCATGGATGATTGGAGACTATTAGGTCCGTGCTTGGACCTTGCATCAAGGTCATGGACTAAAATCCCCATGCCTCCCCATAGATTCAACTCTATCTCTCCGGTGTTTAATTCATATCCAATGGCACTGGAAAGACGATCCACTAACACCTTCTGTACCCTCGGCGTCTGAACGAGGGCGTTGGCCAGAGCAAGGAGGGAGATGAAAAGGAGAATCAGCAAAACAAAAGGGGTTGTAAGGGACCTAATCTTTTTTAAGGGCATTTTTCAAAATAGTCTTTGAGTATCCTGTCATGATCAAAGGCCAAAACATCAGGCAGGGTATCACGTGTAAAGATGCCTATGTCAACAGCGTCATCAGAGGCATGAGCCTGGCCTTCAGCCTTGGCCGTAAACACAACAGAAATGGTATGATATCGGGGATCCCTGTCCGGGTCCGAATATGCACCAAGCTGTGAAACCAGTTCAATATCCAGAGAGGTTTCCTCTTTAGCCTCTCTGACGGCCGCCTTTTCAAGGGATTCCCCGTAATCAACAAAGCCCCCGGGCAGGGCCCATCCATAAGGCGGGTTTTTGCGCTGTATAAGGACTATTCCTCCTTCCGTTTCTATGATTATATCAACAGTGGGAAAAGGGTTTTTATATTTCAAGACTTCCTTGCCGCAGTAAGGGCATAGGATGCGGTCTTTCAACGTTCTTATCCTCCTTAACAAACATACCGCATTTGCAAATCTTATTCCCTGTATCCGCCAGGGACCGGTGTTCCGTCTACATAGACCCGGCTTTGTCTATCGATACCGAACAGGCCTCGGGCTATCATCTCAATGGTGGAGGGGAATATCTTCCAATCACCGATTTCTTTGAGCCTTTCCTGATGTTCTTGGGCAATTTTCCACAGCCTGTCTTTGTCCCCCAGCAATTGCTCAAGGGGTTCCGGAAGCTGGACCGGCAGAGGTTCGGAAACCATTAAGAGGGGGCCGGTATCTACCCCCGTATCCGTCAAAAGGGTTGATGAGCGGAGAGCCGTTTCGCCGGCGGCAATAGCGTCCAGCACGGCATGGTCACCTACATATTTTCTCCTTCCATGGGGCGTTCTTATGGATAGATCGGCAGGGTGGACATTGATACATCCCGCCAGAGTAGTGTAGCTCATATAGCCGCCAAGTGCTATTATATCTATATCGAAGGCCTTTATAAGCTTGGCGGCCAGGCTGTCGAATTCCTTCCTTACGGACAGGCCTTGGGGATCCGCGATACTCTTTTTCAGCCCCCTCAGGCGATAGAAGGTCCTTATGTCGTAGCTGAAGTAAGGAATCCCGCTCTCATAGGCTATCTCCTCTCCCCGGCATTTACCATCGGACCTGTCGCTGAATATGAATACTACATGAAAGGGTGACGAGCCTGTCTCTTTTGTTAGTTCCTTTTCCCTCTGGATAAGCTTAACAATATTGGTGCCTGATCCGGACATGAATGCGGCTACTCTCATGGGAAGACCCCCTGTCTCGGCATCAAAAATAGGCTTAATTTTCATCCGTACCCCCAATGAACCACAGGCATTGTTAAAGATGTATACCCCTTTTTAACCTTTTAAGCAACCGTATAGTCGATTCGTTAAATAGTAAAATGGGGAATTCGTTAATTGGTTAAATAGGGAATTGGTTAATTAGTTAAATGGGATATTTGTCGAATAGGGTCACAATTATTTACCCATTTGACCATTCGACCATTTAACCATTTAACCATTTGACTAATAACTAATAACTAACAGCTAAAAGCTAATAGCTAAAACCTACCAGCCTTCAACTGGACCCTCGCTAATGATTCCCTTGACCGTTCAGGATTCCCTTGATATCTTTATCAAAAAAACCGAGTGATAATCATTAGTTTTGGGTCGACTTGGGTTTTTGACGGAAGGCATGAGAAAACAACAGAAATTTAATAGTTATATATTTTATAATAAATATATATAAGTTGCTGTAAAATATTTATTATATATTGACAAATATATAATTTTATGTATAATTTGGGATATCAGGTTCCACAGGGGTGAGCATGTATTTAGAATATTGGGGGTTTAAAAGATTCCCCTTTGAAAATGTTCCTGATCCGGACTTCTTCTTTCTATCAAAATCTCACGAAGAAGCATTGACCCGCCTCATCTACGCTGCCAAGATGAGGAAAGGCAGTGCTATGCTTTCCGGAGAGATAGGCTGCGGAAAGACCACCCTTTCAAGGGTTTATATAAAGGAACTGTCCGAAGATAGGTTCGATATCGGTCTCATAGTAAACCCCAACCTGGAACCGAAAGAATTCCTGCAAGAGATACTGTATCAATTCGATATAAACGACATCCCCGAGACTAAAGTAAAATGCCTCAGGGCCCTCAATAGCAAGGTACTTGATAATGCCAAGTCGAATAGGGACTCCATATTGATTGTGGATGAGGCACAGTTGCTTGATAGGGACACCTTTGAGGAGATAAGGCTTTTGCTGAATCTCCAGTTGAATAACCGGTTTTTGATGACCATCATCCTCCTCGGTCAGCCCGAGTTAAGAAGCAAAGTAAGGGAGATTGAACAGGTTGATCAAAGAATCGCCATAAAATACCATTTAACACCCTTTGACTTTGAAGAAACCTCTGAATATATTATATTTAGGCAGACAAAGGCGGGTAGAAAGGAAAATGCCTTCAGCGGGGAAGCTATTGAAAAGATCTATGAGAGCAGTAAAGGCGTCCCCAGGAAGATAAATAATCTTTGTGACCTTTCTCTTTTGATCGGTTTTAGCACAAAAGAGAAGATCATCGGGAAAGAAATAGTGGAGAATATTATCAGCGATGGTGCGGTTTTCTGACATAATAAAGATAAGGGATAGAAAGGGCGAAGAGCCTAAACCCGCGGACCGGAATATCCGGGAAGATAGATTCAGATTGAGCGAGTCCCAGGTGTTTAAGGCCCAAGAAGAGCACTATGATCATGAGGAAAGGCCTTTACGGGATCAGGCAAGTTTGGAAATCATTGCATATTATGAAAAATTTATCGAAAGGGCCATGGAGGTGAAGGAGCGGGTAGAGTCTGATAAGGGAATAAGCCCTTCCCCCATCCTATCTGATCTTCACTATATCATAGAAAAAGATCTTGTTGATGAAATGTATACCTATGCAATGTCCGCGCGGGAAGACTATGACTATATTATTCTACAGACCCTGGATGTTACTTTTACCTCGCTAAAAGTGGGAAAGGGTATGGATTATGACCTCAAGATGCTTCTCAAATTAGGCCTGGCGGCCTTTCTGGAGAACGTGGGCATGTATAAAATACCGGATAGTATTCTCAGAAGCACGGCTGAACTCGGGGATGAAGAGGTAAAGCTGATCAAAAGACACCCTGAATTTAGCTATGAGATACTGGGGCAGCTGGGAGAAAAGTACAGATGGTTGGCGGAGGTGGCCCGTCAGACCCATGAGAAATTCGACGGGTCAGGCTATCCCCTGGGATTGAAGGGGGATAAGATATCGGAAATCGCGTCTATTATCGGGTTGGTGGATATCTATGTGGCAATGATAAAGAACAGGCCTTACAGGGAGAAGTTTATACAGACTGAAGCTATCAAATCAATAGTGGACAGCAGTAAGAACAAGTTTCGACCAAGGGTGGTGAAGGTCTTTTTGGATCAGGTTTCCCTGTTCCCTGTCAATTCATATATCAAGTTGAACAACGGGGCTGTGGGAAGGGTAAAAGCCACCAACGAAAACCAGCCCCTGAGGCCGACGATCGAGCTTCTTTATGACAAATCCGGGAAGAGATTGGAAAAGCCGCAGGTTATCAATCTATCTGATAATCCTCTTTTATATATAGAAGAAAGTGTCAGGGTGCCCGATGCTTAAATATTTTGAGATCCGGCGGAAATACAATGTGTTTTTTTCTCTTGCCGTTGCCTTTCTGGGGGCGTCATTGTTCCAGGGGTGTTATTCATCAACAGCCGTGAAAGGCGTCCCTGTAAGAGATCTTGTTACGGCCCGGGATCAAAGGATTGCAAAGGCATATACCTCCGAGGAAGAAAAAGAGGCGATTGCCAGGATGAGCGAGAGCCATGGCAACAAGACGTTTACCGAGATATCAGGTATCCCTGAATACCTTATAGGTCCGACGGATGTCTTGGAAATCATCTCCCATGTCGGGGATGAAGCAACCTCAACCACGGTTACCGTAAACAGCAGGGGTAAGATTTCCTATTCTTTCTTAGATGACCTGGATGTGAACGGAACGGCGCCAAGCCAATTGGACGGACTCATTACAACAGAGATGTCCGCCTTTATTAAAAACCCCAGGATAGATATCATTGTTAAGGAATTTAACAGCAAGAGTGTTACCGTGCTGGGAGAGGTCGCGACCCTCAGGCGTACAACCGCCACAGATGCCGCCAGCGGAAGGATATACCTGGAGGGTAAGACCAGCATAATGGACCTTATTGCCATGGTCGGGGGATACACGGTTGACGCTGATATAAAGAAAGTCACCCTTATCAGAGATGGGGAAAAATACAGGATCAATCTTTACGATATATTGGAAAAGGGCGATGAGACCTGTAATGTCATACTTGATGACGGTGATGTTGTGGATGTTCCCGAACTGTCAGTCTTTGGTGAAAAGATTTATGTGATGGGCGCGGTGAATGCCCAGGGGATATATTCCCTCAGAGACGCCAGTGATCTGTTGGGTGCCATATCCATTGCAGGGAGCGTTACACCCCTGGCAAAAGAGGAGAACACGCTTATTGTGCGGGGATATAAAGAAAACCCCGATAGTCCGCTTGTTATGATGTCTGATGTTAAAGCACTGCTGCGGAAGGCGGATCTTAGGCAAAATATAGACTTGGAGGACGGGGATCTTGTATATGTGCCCAGGATGCTGGTGGGAGACTTAAACGACTGGATCACCAATACCAAACCAATGCTTGATTTTCTCCTTTATCCCCAGGAATTGACGGAAGATTATTTTACCAGAGACTATCTTCACTTGAATAGAAGATGATGGAGACAAGAGGATAGCTTGGCGCAATATGATATAAATCTCAGAGAATATTGGCGGATCCTCAAAAAAAGGAAGGCGATAGTTATAATTACCGCCATCCTCTTGGGGATATTCAGCACGGTCTTTGCCGTATTTCAGGCCCCGGCTCCCCTGTATACCTCTGTGTGCAGTATCAAGTTTGAAAAGGAAACAACCCTTGAAGGCCTTTACGCGAGGACCTTTTCCTGGTCCTCGGGAGATGATATTGAGACCCAGATCTCCATTATGAAGAGTTTCTCCGTCCTGCTTGAGGTGGCTAAGAGGGCGGGCCTTATCCCCCATGAAGCAACCGCAGATGACCCCGCCGTCATCAATGCTGTTGATCGGCTTAAATCAAAGGTGACGGTTGAAAGGGAAAACTACACAAACATTCTGAACATCATGGTTACCGATAGGGATCCTGCTTTTGCACAGAAACTGGCTAACGAACTGGCCTCATCCTATAAAGACTTGCATGCCGAGCAGCAGGGCAAACGAACCACGGACGCCATCAAGTATATAGAGGAGCAATTAAAGACCGTACGCGAGAAACTCAGGGAAGCTGAGGAAGCGTTCAATAGATTCGGCCAGGAGAACCAGCTTATTTCTGTTGATATGCAAAGCGAGAATCTTCTGGTAAGGGATGAAGAGATAAGGGATGAGATCCGTGAACTGAACGAAGATGAAAGTGATTTCAGGGCCCTTTCCGTCAGAATAGAGGCCTTTCTTCAGGACACATCTTTTTCCTCGGACGCCAGCTTCTATTCATCGAAGGCATCCCCCCAGTATCAGGCCTCGAATAATAATCTTGTCGAACTCTTATTAGAAAGGGACTCCCTGCTGGAAAACTATACTTACCAGCATCCCGAGGTTATGGGGATCAGTCAAAAAATAACCGAAACCGCCAGAAAGATGTTGATGCTGCTTAGACAGCAGATTGCCGACACACAAAAAAGGAGAAGCGACCTGGGGGAAGAGCTGCGTGAAGTGAACAGGAAGACCACTTTGTTGATGGAGAAAAAGCTGGAGTTCGATCGTCTTAAGAGAGAGGTCGAGTCCTTCAGGGATATGACAGCCCTTCTTGAACAAAAATACCAGGAAGCCCTTATCGCAAAGGCAGAAAAGCCTGAGGAGATTGTTATCGTAAGGCCGGCATTGAAGTCCACCACGCCGATCAATCCTCCCAAGACCGCTGCAACCGGGGTGATGGGCACCATGATAGGGATTGTGCTGGGCCTGATCTTCGCCTTTATCGTCGAGACCTTTGATACTTCTCTGGGGGCTATCGAGGATGTGGAAAGCACCCTGGGAGCCAAGGTCCTGGGTGTTATACCGCATGCGGAAGCCAAAGACATATTAATGAGAATTAAGGGGAAAATTGAAAAGGGTGATGAGCCTTCGCATTTGAAAAGGGTTATCAGCCTGGTCTCGCACTTCGCTCCCAAAACCATGATCGCGGAGAGCTTCAGGGGCCTGAGGACCAATATCCAATTCAGAGACAGTAGTGAAAAAACCAAGACAATAGCAGTGACCAGTTCTTCCCCACAAGAGGGTAAGACATTGGTCTCGGTCAATCTGGCCGTAAGCCTTGCTCAGGCAGGGCTTAAGACACTCTTGGTGGGGGCAGACCTCAGAAAACCGATGCTGGGAACGGTCTTCGGGGTGGAGGAAGCCCCGGGTCTGACGGATATCATATTTGGGAATTACCCCTGGAAGGATACGGTAAAGACTATCACGGATATCATAATGGGAAGAATGACCATGGATGATATCATGGTTACACCCGGGATGGACAACCTCAACATAATTACCAGCGGGGTCATACCTCCCAACCCGTCAGAACTGATTGAATCCGGGCGTTTGACAGCCTTTATCGAAGAAGCAAAAAAAGAGTATGACATTATAGTCTTTGACTCTTCACCTGTCCTTTCAACCGCCGAGGCCCCCATCCTGGGGAAAAAAACGGACGGTGTTCTTATCGTATACCGTCTGGGTTTTGTATCCAGAGGGCTGTTGAAGAGGACATCGACTCAGTTGCAGCAAGTCAATTGCAATATAATCGGTGTGGTCTTGAACGGCATGAAGCCCGATATCAGTCCTGATTTTGCTGACTATAAAAAATATAAGTATTACTCCTCCTATTACGGTGAGGAGGAGGGAAAGGAAAGGCATGAGGTCAGCAAAGGCCTGTTTTCCCTTTTCCGAAGAAAAGGGAAGAAAGGCGAATCATCCGTAGGCACATCTATATCCTCCGGTATGAAGGAGAAAGGCAAAGACAAGAACAAGAGAAAGAAAGGGCTTTTTCTTAGATGGTTCCTCATTATCCTGGCGTTGTTACTCCTTTCCACGGGGATCTTCATTCAAAGGGGACGGGTCGGCCTCCCGGAGCAAGACAAAGAGGCATTAAACGACGTGGTTAAAGGAGATGCTCAAGTCGAGAGTAGTGTGCCTGAGGTGCCTCCGGCTGAATCCTTAGAGGTGCCCCCGCCGCCCCAGCTCTCTCCATCGGCGGAGGATAAATCAGTGGAAGAAGAACCTGTCTACTCTCCCGGTGCGTTCCCCTTTTCCGTCTATTTCGGTTCTTTCCAAACCAAAGAAAAAGCGGAAGAAGCAATCGCCCAGTATAGCAGGAAAGGGCTTTCCCCTTTTTGGGTCAGGGTCGAACTCGGAGATAAAGGGACCTGGTATAGAGTGTACTCCGGTTATTTTAATGATGTTGAACAGGCGCAAAGATATATCAACCAGAATGACCTCACAGAAGCGGGGGTAAAAAATACAGCCTATGCCGATCTCATCGGCGGGTACAATAATGGGGATGACCTCCGACACATGAGACAGAAGATCGAGGCCCTGGGTTATTCAACTTACACACTAAAAGATCAAGATAATACATACTTCCTGTTTGTTGGCGCATTTCTTACGGAAGAAGGGGCAGGGGAACAATTGGAGGAACTCCGCTCCGACGGTATTCTCAGTCGGATAGTTAGACGATAATGAGCTATGTCCGGCCCTTCTCTTTAGGTGCACACATTAGGGGGATAAAGTATTTGAACAACTCCGGTCAAAGCACACCTCAACTGATTATCCCTGTGGTAATTATCCTCTTGATTCTTATCTCCATCGGCATGTTTATCCCTCGCCTTTCGACCACCTCGGCCCTCGCCATGGTCATGGGCCTTGCAATCTTTTCCGCAAGTTTTGCCAGTACAAAGATCGCCCTTTATATACTTATATTCTCTATGCTTTTAAGCCCCGAGTTCATTGTGGGAGAGACCAGTGGGGCTGCTCTGGAACGCGGGGTTACCATCAGACTGGATGATTTGATCCTGCTCATAATCGGTTTCAGCTGGCTTGCCAAGATGGCTATCGATAAGGAACTGGGGCTGTTCTTAAGGACACCCCTGAATAAACCGATCGCATATTATCTGATTATTTGTCTTATCTCCACTCTATTCGGGGCCTTATTCGGGAGAGTTGATTTAAAGACAGGTTTCTTTTTCGTTCTGAAGTATTTTGAGTACGTTATAATCTATTTCATGGCAGTCAATTATCTGGAAAGCAAAAGCCAGGCAAGAAATTACATGTGGGCCATGCTGATTACCTTCGCAATCGTCTCTATTATAGGGATATCCCAGATCCCTTTAGGGGGCAGGGTTACCGCCCCTTTTGAAGGGGCATCCGGAGAGCCGAATACCCTTGGCGGATACCTGGTCTTTATGATATGCATAACTACCGGTCTGTTCCTTACCAGTCCTTCTCCTGGAAGACGTTTGGCTTACGGCTCTCTAATAATCCTTGCCGCTATTCCTTTTTTCTACACCCAATCCAGGACCTCATACCTGGCCGCTGTTCCCGCCTTGTTCACCTTTTTGTACCTATCAAAAAAAAGGAAATGGGTGATGGCGGTAATGGTCCTGCTGGTTATTTCTCTCCCTTTTCTGACACCCAGGGTGGCCAAAGAGAGGATAACCTATACCTTTACCCAGGGATTGCATCGCAGTGACGTGGTGGAAATAGCAGGTGTAAAGCTGGACACATCCACATCCGCCCGCGTAAAGACCTGGCAGGACGCCTTGCTTGACTGGTTCAGGCATCCAATACTGGGCCACGGCGTAACAGGATACCGGTTTGTGGACGCCCAGTACGTGAGGGTAATCACGGAGACCGGATTCCTCGGCCTGGTTGCATTCCTGTTTTTGATAATAACATTGTTAAGACGGGCATACAGCACATTAGCATCGGCTGAGGATCCCTTTCAGGAGGGCATAGCCATAGGATTTCTGGCAGGCTTTATAGGGCTTTTGTTTCATGCCATCGGGGCAAACACGTTCATAATCGTGCGGATAATGGAGCCTTTCTGGTTCGTTACCGCCGTTGTGGTCTCAATTTCAGGATTAAAGGAAGGCAATGCGTCTCCTGATACGGGCTGAATCTCACTTCCCTCTTATTACAAATTCCAATCTGTCTATCATGTCCAGGTCTTTTTCCAGGGGCCTGCCTTCTGTGGTCAGATAATTCCCGGTCATTACACCGCTTGCCCCGGCGTGAAATACCATGGGGTGCAGCTCCCCCAGGTTATACTCCCTGCCCCCACAAATAATAATCTCTTTAGCGGGAAGAAAGTATCTGAAAAAAGCGATAATCTTCAGACAACGGAGGGGCGTGAGATTATTCAGGGATTCAAAAGGGGTACCCTTCATGGGTATCAGAAAATTGATGGGGATAGAATCAACATCCAGATCTCTTAATGCCATGGCCAGTTCCAATATATGTTTGTTGGTTTCCCCCATGCCGAATATGCCACCTGAGCATATTTGGAGCCCCAGCTCTTTGGCCAGCAGGATAGTATTTACCCTTTCCTCGTACCCATGGGTCGTACAGATTTGATAGAAATAGCTTTTGCCTGCCTCCAGGTTGTGGTGGTACCTGGTAACCCCGGCGCCTATGAGCAACCGGAGGTCATGTCTCTGAAGAATCCCCAGTGATGCGCATTTGCCGATCTTGCTTGGATCAATTTCAGCCATTGCCTCCGCAACCGACTTTACCTCCCGGCCGGGAAGGCCTTTGCCCGTCGTTACAATGGAGTATCTGTTTATGGGGGTCTCACAGGCATATAAACCAACTCCTTTAAGACCCTGTTTATCCATGAGGGGGTACACGGGGGCGTCTGTCCGGGAGAACGCGGACTGCGAGCAAAATTTGCAGTCCTCTGAACATCTGCCTGATTTGCCGTTACAGATGGTGCACAGGTGAACCCCCCGTCCGAAATAAGAATCCCTTATCATGTCTGCACCGGGGAACAGGTTGAAAACTTCATGGTCAGGAGTGGATAGGATATCCAAATAGACATTATTATCAGGATACTTCCGGTCTATAATATCTTCCGCGATGGCAAGAAGATCCCTTTTATTCATGGTCCCAAATCCTATATCGAAATAGTAATTAAATCCGAAATTCGAATATCGAAATTCGAAACAAATACGAAATTCGAATGTTCTAATGTTCAAAACAAAATCAAAAACTTAAAAGACCCTAAACCTCATTTTGGTCATTTGAATTTTTGTCATTCGATATTGTTTCGAAACCGGGAACCCGCTTGCGGGACTGAGCCGAGCATAGCGAGCGAAGAATTTCGTGCTTCGGATTTCGAATTTCAGTCTCAGCTGTTCCCAAATTCCACAAAATTCTCCTTAAAACACCTTGCCAGGGTTTCCGGATCAATCACGGGCAGAAACTCTATCTCGGCAAGGACCTTTATTCCGCCATACTCCTCGATGGCCTTCCGGTTTACGGGATTCCTGGGCCCGTTCATCACCACACCCGTAACATCCAGGCCCTCCCGCCGCAATCGCTCCAGGCTAAGCAGTGTATGGTTGATAGTGCCCAGGGAACTGGATGAAACCAGCAATACCGGCGTGTCTAGTTTCTTAATCAGGTCCGTCATAAAAAGTCTTTCATTCAAAGGGACCATGATCCCCCCTGAGCCTTCAATGATAAGGCTTTTGGATCCTTCCGTCTCAGGGGCCGTGAATGATCCCAGCTCAATCCTCACCCCGTCATGGGCCGCTGACGCGTGAGGGGAAAGGGGAAGCCTCAGTCTGTAGGTCTCGGCATGGAAATGCTCGGCCGGTAACCCTGTCTTGTCACGGACCCATTCGGTATCGGTAATTCCCTCGAGACCGCTCTGAATGGGTTTCCAGTACATACCGCGAAGGCCGGCCAGGAGTATGGCGGATATCACGGTTTTGCCGATCCCCGTATCCGTGCCTGTTACAAATATGCGGGATGGAATCTCGATCTGCCTATTTTCCATGTTTGCCCCTTTCCCGCCACTTCTTAAAGAGGGCCACCAGTTGTTCCAGATGCTGGCTGGTGTGTAACGCAGACAGGGACAAACGGATCCTGGACTGACCGCTGGCTACGGTAGGATATCGGAAGGTCGTGGCAAATATACCGTTGTCTTCCAGCCATTTGGAGAGATCCAAAGTCTCATTTTCATCCCCGATGATTACGGGTATTATCTGGGTGGTGGATTTTCCCGTATCATAACCTATTTCATTAAGGGCCGATCGGAACATGTCCGCCTTGCGCAGCAGGTCTCGGCGTTCCTTATCCATGGTGGGTATCAACTCCAGGGCCGCGTCTATGGAACCTATTACCGCGGGCGGAAGGGCTGTCGAATAGATTAGCCCATAGCAGAAGTTTATTAGATAGTCTTTGGTATCTTTGGAACAGGCGACATAGGCGCCGAAGGAACCGCAGGCCTTGCCCATAGTGCCCATAACCAGATCCACATCTTTACCGCAGGCCAGGCCCATGCCCCTTTTCCCCAGGATACCCACCCCGTGAGCGTCATCCACGATCAGGAATGAATCATATCTTTCACTCAACTCTACAAGTGTGTCAATATCACTCCGGTCCCCGTCCATGCTGAACACGGATTCGGTGATCACCAGGATACGCGACACGCCTTTATCCCTGTTTTCCCTCAACAGCTCTTCCAGATGATTCATGTCATTATGACGAAAACGTTTTATGTGACACCGGGAGAGCAAACAACCCTGAACAATGCTGTTATGATTCAGCCAGTCCGACAGTATTAATGTGTCCCGGTCTGAAAGGGCGGGCAGAAGTGAAATATTTGCCTGGAAACCGGAGTTCAGGATCAGGGAATCTTCCCTTTCCATGAGTTCCGCGATCCGTTTCTCTACCTTCTCGAAACAGTCATAATTGCCGCAAACCAGTCTTGAGGCGGTAGACCCGCTGCCGTATTTCCGCTGGTATTCCACGGCCCTCTCCCCAAGCAAGGGGTGTCTGGAAAGGCCCAGGTAGTCGTTTGACGAAAAATTCACCATCATCCTGCCGTCAGCCTCTATCTCCACGCCGGAAACGGGCCTGACCGTCTTCAATCTGCGATAGAGGTTGCGGGATAACCTGTTTTCCAGCTCAGCCTCTATGAATGTGTATCTGTTCATGGTGGTTATGGCTGCCCTTCTTCCTCAACGACTTCAATCACTGCTCCGGTGATTTGTCCCAAGTCCTTTTTATTGATGATATAAGGAGGCATTGTATAGATAACCCTTCCGAATGGTCTCAGCCACACCCCTCTGTTTATGAACCTCTCCTGAACCCTCGCCATATCCGCGGGATGTCTCAACTCCACCACGCCGATAGCCCCCAGGACCCTCACATCATGGACATGAGGAAAATTTTGGCAGGGATGCAGGTCCCTTTCAAGCTGTTTCTCTATAGCTCGCACCCTTTTTTCCCAGGGTGAGGAAATAAGCAGTCTGATGCTGGCGATTGCCACCGAACAGGCCAGGGGGTTTGCCATGAAGGTGGGACCGTGCATAAAGGAGCCGGTCTCGCCGGATGAGATCCCGTCGCTTACCTGTTGGGTTGTAAGTGTGGCGGCGAGGCTCATATAACCTCCGGTGAGGGCCTTGCCTACGCACATGATGTCGGGGGAGATATCCGCTTTCTCGCAGGCAAACATGGTGCCGGTGCGGCCGAAACCGGTAGCGATCTCATCGAGGATCAAGAGCACATCAAACTCGTGACATAATTCCCTTACGCGCCTCACATACTGGGGCGAATAGAAACGCATCCCGCCTGCCCCCTGAACTATGGGTTCCAGGATGATGGCGGCTATCTCTTGGTGGTGATCCTTTAACAGGTTTTTCATGCCCGCAATATCCTCTTCGTTCCATTCATCCTGGTACCCGCATCGGGGTGAGTCAGCGAAATATTGTTCGGGCACCATACCGCGGAATAGATGGTGCATGCCGGTTATTGGGTCACATACGGACATGGCCCCCAAGGTGTCACCGTGATAGCCGGATCTGATGGTAAGAAGCCTCTGCTTTTTGCCACGGCCCAGGGCGGACCAGTATTGAATGGCCATCTTAATGGCTATCTCCACGGATACGGAGCCTGAATCACTGAAAAAGACCTTCTGCAAAGGCGCGGGGGTTATGTCGATCAATAGGGTGGCCAACTCGACAGCCGGTCTGTGGGTCAGGCCGCCGAACATGACATGAGACATGTCAGCTACCTGGTCACGGATCGCCCTGTTCAGTTGGGGATGGTTATAACCGTGAATAGCCGCCCACCAGGATGACATACCGTCTACAACCTTGCGCCCGTCCCCCAGGGTCAGTCGAACTCCCTTCGCGGAAACGACATGATACACGGGCAAAGGGTCTTTCATGGAGGTATAGGGATGCCATATGTGCTCCCTGTCATACTTCAGCAATTCATGATCGACTGGTTCCTTCAACGCTATCCATCCCCTCTCATGTATTTATACTTTCGGAAAAAGATGCTGCCATTTTTAAGATTATATTTCAAGAACAATACAGAATGATTCTTCGGTTCGTCCGCTTAATGAGTATGCCGCGTAAAGAGAGGCCCATGGGCCATATAGAGCAAGATATTTAGAATTAGCTAGGGTACTCATTAAGTGAGGGTCCAAGGGTTCCAGGATTCAAGGGTTCAAGTGTTGGCTTTTTGTTTTTGTATGTTTCCCTCGACCCCTCGAACCCTTGAATCCTTGAACCCTGTCCTCTCTTTCCTCTTTCCTATTTCCTATTTCCTATTTTACCTTGACATTCCCGGGGGAATTGATAGATTTTTGAAATCTACTGGGGGATAGTATAGTGGCAATACGACGGGTTCTGGCCCCGTTATCCAAGGTTCGAATCCTTGTCCCCCAGCCATGGTCCCATCGTCTAGCGGTCTAGGATACTGGCCTCTCACGCCAGAGACACGGGTTCGATTCCCGTTGGGACTACCAGTAAAATCAATGGCTTAGGGCACATCACCTTTTTCCGATGTAACTGTTTTATCGACTCCGGCCTTGCTGATGTTTGTGTTAAAAGTGTGCCTTAAACAGAATTATCTTATTCCCATCCGGTCTTGGTTCCATAGGGCAGTACTAGGCCCGTTGCCTCAATTTCGTAGATCTTACCTTTTTTGATTTTAAAGAAATGAATAGCTGGCATATTAAATGTCCCCTGAAACGCCGGCACGCTCTTCACTCCACGGACCCCTTTGAGCTTCATGGTTTTAAGCTTGCTGTCGTGATAGAAATTGGAAAACCCCACGGCCAGACCTTTTTGTTCATCGATTACCAGTAGCCTGCGGTTTCTGATTTCGGATATGTAGGCCCATACTCCTGCAGTGATCTGCCCTTCACATGTGTTGGGTACAGCCGAAAGGGCTTTAGCCAGCTTTGCCATTTCCGGATCCATTTCATCCGGTGGAGCAAAATCCCTCTCCGCTTCCACTGATTCAGGGGTCTCTTTTTTTCCGCCGACTGAAGTTCCTCCATTTTCCCGACGCTCACATTCCAGGGCAAAGGGGGCAAGGGTGCCGTCTTCACCTGTTAGAGCGTCATAGTAGGAAAGCCCGATATCGAGCATCTGTTCCCGGGGAATCCTGTCTTCCGGCGCAAGGTCCTCGACAAGCCCTGGGCGCGGCTTCTTAAGGTTCTGCATGGCATGGAGCTGATCCTGTCGAACCACGTGATGCTCAGCCTCGGAGATTTTTCCCCTCCGCAGTGCCAGACGAATTCCGAGCAGGATGTCTTCATTGTTGTTCTCCTTCATCATTACAAGACAGGCCACCTGCTGCATCACAGGATCTGCGGCATATATCTGAAATTCCGAAGGACCGCCGGAAGCGGTAACCCATAGACCATATCCAATCGGGATATTCGCCGTGTTTTGGGTGAACTTGACATACCTGTCAAAGGGCACTGCCGGCGGATCATGGGCAACCAGGGCGGCCAGGTAGTCTTTCATGAGATCTACCAGGCACTGCCGGTCGCAATGGGCTGCCTGCAGAAATGAAGGAGCACTTAACAAGGCTATGAATAACAATACAATACTCATTTTTTTCATTTTCATTCCAATTTCCTCCTATCAGTATGTTTGAATATTGATGTGATAAGCTGAACGCTCCATTCATGAATAAGCAATCATCCCCTGCTCATAGGTACTCCGCCCGGAGTTCATCCCGGGGAACCGGTGAATCAATCCTTATCAAATTGTTGTGATATATTCAATATTATAAGTACGTTAATGGCCCATGGGGCTTTCTTTTAAGGGGCGAAGATATTAACAGCACGGTAACTAAGTAAGGTGCCACCCAGGCGGGCGGATGAACCAAAAAATATCATGACTGGATAAAGGTATTGCTAATATCCGGTTACGGGTGCTCTTATCAAGACGACATCTATAGCATTCGGAGGACGTGGCCCTATTTTCAAGGGTTTGGCAGACCTTTTCCTAGTGGCAATGGGAAATTCTGCCAGGGGTTCTGGTGGAGCAAACCCTTGAAAATATGACCACCGCAGGCCTTGGGTGGGATTCTTTTGGAGATGTCGTCTTTCTAAGAACACCCGTAACCACTTGAAATGAACAGCCCGGGAGATCCGGAACGAAAAAAAGGAACGCCCTTCCGGCCACGGGTGCTCTTATCAAGACGACGTATATTAGGGTTCAAGGATTCCAGGGTTCGAGGGGTCAAGGGATCTGCGCTATGAGCAATGAGTTATGAGCAATGAGGAACGAGTTCTGAGCCATGGATTAAGGGGTAAGCATTAAGAATATAGTTTCCTAATCCCTAACCCGCTAATCCCTAATCCCTATTTGCTATTAACCATTCAACCGTTCCACCATTTGACCAATAACTAATAACTAACAGCTAAAAGCTAATAGCTAACAGCTAGAATCCTTGAACCCTTTCTTAACCAGCGCATTCATTAACCGGATGAACCAAAAATATGCACAAAAAAATGTGCACTGAGCACAAGAAACTGTGCAGATTTCATGGTTTTACCTAACAGGATCCAGGCATATTTGAAGATGTCGGATTCAGGCTTTTGCCCCCATGACACGGTCGCAGCTGTCTTGCCAAGAATCCTCTATTATGAAGCGCCGGTGTGGTACAATAATTGCGTTGATATATAATATTTTATCTTATTATGTTTTCCGGATGGCGCAAGCCAGCCAGGTGTCTCATCTGTAGTGGCACAGAGGGCTTTTAGAAAACAACCGGTGGTCTTCTATGGCTCGAAAGCTTACCTACGAAGAAATGCAAAAGAGGATTAAGGAATTAGAGGAGCAGTGTATTGATCGCAGGCAAATGAAGGATTCCTTGAAGGAATGCGAGTACGAACTCAAGAGTATTTTATCCTCCATGGTGGATCTGGTCTTTATGTTAGACAAGGATGGCAGATTCATTTTCTACCATACCCCTTCCCCCAGTGACCTATATCTTTCACCCCAAGAATTTATGTGGAAAGGACATTCAGAAGTTATGCCTCCCGATGTCGATAAGCTATTTGTCAATGCTTTTAATAAAAACAAAAAAGGGGAAGTTGGTGAATATGATTTTTGTCTGGAGATGCAAGGCAAAATTAGATGGTTCTCTGTCAAACTGTCTCCGGTACTCTTGGATGGTAAGTTCAATGGATCAGTGGCCGTAGCAAGGGATATTTCTATCCGTAAGCAGTTAGAACAATCTCTTCGCGATTCTGAAGAAAAGCACAAGACTCTTTTTGATAATACTAACGAAGCAATCTTAATTGCCGATGCAAAAACCGGGGTAATCTTGGACGCTAACAAGCAGGCGGAAAAGCTTTTCGGTCGCCCGAGGAAGGAGATCATAGGGATGCACCAAACCGGTCTCCATCATCCTGGGATAGCTGAATATCATAAAGAGAAATTTCGCAAGCATGTAGAAAAGGGCGAGTTTTTCGATATAGAAGCAGAGATTATGAAAAAGGATGGAAGCATTGTTCCTGTTATTATAAGTGGGCGTGTAATCAACCTTGCTGGGAAAGAGGTTGTTCAAGCGTTATTTAAGGATATCTCAAAGGAGAAAATGGTATTAGAACTAAAAAAAGAAATAATAGCCAAAAAGCTGGTGGAACAGGCAAAAGGGATTCTTATGGATCGTTATAAGATCAGCGAAAAGGAGGCCAAGAGGCGACTGCAGAAAGAGAGCCGAAGGCAAAGGAAGAAGATAAGAGAAATAGCACAGGCTGTTATTTCGTCTGACTCAATCCTAGAGTAATATTTTTTTCTTGACTTTTAATTGATTATTCAATTATATTACAACATCCTAAGTCCGATATAGCATAATGCTTGAGGCAGATATCTTGGGGACTATGACTGTCCCAGGCTCACATTAAAGGTAATGGCATAATAATTTCACTTTCGGATTATCCTAAGCCCGCTCTATTATCTTGCCAAAGGGGAGATATAGAGGGCAGATAATCAAAAAGGAAGGCTATATAAGAGAGGCCTTCAGAGGACACCATGATTGTGTCTTTTGGGGGTCTTTTTGTTTTTAGGCGACTGCCTAAAAAGCGGTGTGAGCAAAGATAATAAAAAGGATTTTGGTAAAATTGAAACATACAGGAATCAGATTAAAGGTATTTAAGTGAGATATTGTTACTGCTACACTCAAACGCTGTCTGTAAATCATTGTGCGGGTTGCGGAACACTGGTTTCTAAGGAGTGGTAGGTATGTTTAGGTTTAAGAAGAAACGCTCAGGTATCGATCGGCGCTCTGGGGAAGATAGGCGATCCAATCATGCGCTAGCGGAAAAATATTTTCCAGATAGCAGAACCGATCCAAGGAAAGGTTTGGAAAGAAGGTCGGAGGTTGAGCGAAGGTCCGCTTGGGTTAGAATCAACAAATGGAAAAGCGTCGAGGCTAGTAAATTGGGAACGAACTAATTCATTCTATCTCTCCCCTAAAGGGGTCAACTCTACTCTTGACCCTTGGTAAGTTCCGTCCCTTACGCCAATATTCCTTTAGTTTAGTTTTGAATACCTGCTATTTATGCATAAGCGTTAAGAATATGTGATATGATTAAAAACGCTCAAAAGATACAGGGGTGATGCCTACATGTCATTCACTTGAACCTTGGTGATGACTTACCATGAATGGGATATGGCCGAGACCTTGCATGCTTCAACGCATGGAAGCGGTGATCGTTCCACCGAAGGCTTGCATGGATTACACTCATATTTAAGCTTCTTTTTTTTATGGTCCGCTACGACGGCCACGGGTTGCTCTCTCATGGGATCGTTTGGATCTTCATCCACGATTTGGAAGATACCTGCCGGGCAGGCGGTCACACACCCACCGCACCCATCGCACTTTTCAGTATCAATGGTAATAAAGAAATCGCCTGAGGCATCTTTATATCCGTAACTGGCTAACATGCTTGTGCGTTCCTATCTGTTTTTCACTTTGTTTTTCCCTTCCGCCAAAGGGTGTATCCGAAAAGGGCGGCACCCACAGCGCCAGCTATCTGTGTATCCCACTCTGTTTTCATGGGTTCCAGACCTACCATGGGCATTAATCTGTCCATGATCCCGCGGTTCTTTGCTATTCCTCCGGTAACCGCGAATTCAGGGGTTATCCCTACCCTTTCCACCAACGAGAATATCCTTTCCGCCATGGCGCGGCTGTAGGCCGCAAGGACCTGTTCAGAGGTCCATCCCTGCCTCAGAAGATCTGTGGCTTCGGATCGGGCGTAAACAACACATGTACTGGAAACCGGTGGAGGATCTTCCTTTACCCCTAAGGACCTCTCCCCTACCTCGTTGATGGAGATACCCAAGAGATCGGCAAAGACCTCCATGCCCCGGCCTGTCCCTGCTGCGCATTTATCATTCATCAAAAAATTGGTAACCTTCCCTTCTTCATCGCAACGTATGGCCTTTATATCCTGTCCTCCCACATCCAGGACCGTCCGCACTTCTGGCCCGTAAATAAAATTAGCCCCACGCGCGTGGCAGGCGATCTCCGTAACGGACCTGTCCGCCATAGGCACATTCACCCGTCCATACCCTGTACCCACACAATAATCAAACCGCTGTTCAGGCAGCCCCTTCATGGCCTCAAGGGCAAGATTGAGTGCATTGCGGGCGCTATCCGGGCTGTTGGACCCTGTTCGTGTGTTTGAATAGGCAATTATCTCTCCGTCTGCCATAATAACGGCCTGGGAACTTACTGATCCCACATCAATACCTGCGGTAATATATTCAGCGTCTTTCCAGTTCATATCAGGATTTTTCCAAATGGACTCTGTCCATCGCCAATATTCTTTTTTCTCTTCCGCCATATTAGATATTCTCAACCAAAAGGGCCGCTCCCACGGCGGCCGCCAAGTCAGGATTATGAGGGACCCGAATATCATCAATATTAAGCTGGGATTTCATGGCCTTAATGAATCCGGGGTTATAGCCTACGCCTCCAACCATGACAATTTCTTCATTGACCCCGATTCTGTGTATCATTGAGACAATACGACTCGCCATCGCGTCATGTATGGCCTTGCTTATATCCTTTCTATCGATCTTTGCATGGATCAGCCCGACCACTTCAGATTCCGCAAAAATGACGCACTGCGCATTCATCGCAATCTCCGCCTTCGAGGTGAGGGCCAGCGGTCCCATCTCCTCAATGGGTGTTTCCAATGCCCTTGACATGGTTTCAAGAAATGCGCCGGCGCCCGCCGCACATTTTTCATTGATGGCAAAATCAACCACGTTGCCGTTTGCATCAATCTTGACCGCCCTGCTCTCTTCCGCACCCACATCGGTCACCGTACGGGCGTTTGGAAAGAAATAGTGGGCCCCTTTGGCTATCGCCTTGATATCATTGATTATTACTGATTCTCTTATGGCTTTGCTGCCTGAGCCGGTTCCGCCGAACTTTTCAACATCGCTATTAGCTATGCCGGCGTTTTTATACGCCTCCACAAGGGATGCATTAATAGCCTTGTTTTGATCAAAACCCGTCAGGACCTTCCCCTTACCTATTATCTGGCCATCTTTCAAGATAATGGCCTTGGTGTTTTTGGCGCCACAATCTATTCCAGCCGTTATCATGCCTTACCTCCTTATAGAGCGGCTGATTTCTGAACATCTTGAACTCCGGTGTGCCAAAGCCATGTCGCCACCCAGTATAACAATTTGCTGAACCTGCCCTGTTCGCCTCTTGAAATGCACCTATAACACCATGTGGTTGCAGAATCTACCATCTAATGTCTGCATTATCAATACGGATAACTGGTTGTTGCCCGTTCCTGCAAAAGCAGGGATGATAATGGGTCAGGAAGGGGGTCCCGGCTTGACACATAATGGCAAATGCCGTAGAGTCCAATCCTAAAAAAGGGATTTTTTATCAACCTTCCCGGCCTCTTTTCTCTTCTGAAGAATCGAAAAGACTATTAAAAGAGAAGATGAATGGACAGGAATAGAAATATCTATCAGGCCTACCATCTGACGCGCTATAAAGATGGTTCCATGAACAGGACGATGCAGGACTTTGTGCGCGAGGAACCTTTGCTGATTAGTGTGGAAGACAGGCCCTATTATATAGTTATGCGAACTCCGGGTGATGAGATACCTCACGCAGCAGGTTTCTGCCTTTCGGAAGGACTGGTCGAAGTTCCTCAAGATATCGCCTCCATAGGCTTATGCAATGATACTGATGAAAACAGCGTAACCGTGAAATTAATTGAAGAGAGAAAAAGGCTGGTCGCCGAAAAGCTTGAGACACGACTCTTTCTCAGCCAGACCAGTTGCAGGATATACAGTAAGGAGATGATGGAAGATTTGACCAAAAACCTGAAAGTTGCTGATGAAACGTCCCAGATAAGTTACAGACAGGTTCTCAAGTGTGTTGAAAAATTCTTGCAGCACCAGGAATACTACACTCGAACACGGGGAACCCATGCTGTTATGCTTTTTGATTCGGGACTTAATATCATTGTCAGGGCCGAAGACGTGGGACGCCATAATGCGATGGACAAGTCGATCGGGGCCCTATTTCTGGAGGATAGGATGTCCGATGTGTATCTGGCAGTTCTTTCCTCCCGGATCAGCTTTGAGGTAATGCAGAAGGCTGTGCGTGCCGGAATCCCGATCTTGATAAGCTTATCCAATCCTACTTCAATAGCTGTTGATCTGGGTTCAAAGCTTAATATGACACTGGTGTGTTTGGACAAGGACTCAGGCTTTATCGTACCATGCGGAGAGAAACGGATCAGCACTTCCCACCTCTCCGGGAGATGAGCCGTAGAATCCGGAATGCCCTTTTTAATGGAAAAGGCCTGATATCAACTGACCACAGGCCACAATATTAAACATCTCTGAGCCCTATATCTTATATCAATAATGATATTAAAGTTTTAATATTGCCTATTTTTTTCTTGACATGTAGTTACGATGTAGCTAGATTGTAATTATATCATAGATTCAAATAACGTCAGCTTTCACCCAGGAGGGTGAAGGACTTTTCTGGTTAAGTTCCTGGAATTCATGATAAATGAAGCTCCCCACCGCTTGCGGTGGGGTATCAAGCGGAATTGCGCCATAGCCAACCCGCCTGTCCATCCTCCGTAGTGGCCTGCTACGGAGGATGGACAGGCTACTGCGGAGAACGGGCGCTCTAACGAGCCCTTCGGCAGTGAGCTCAGGGCCGCCGAACTGCTTCGGCGTGGTTTACCTCGCCATTCATCCCTGCGGCAAGCCGCAGGGTATTCTGGCGAAGGCGAATAAAGAAATATACCAAGGGTTGAGGTAATCTATAAGGGGGAAAAATGAGGTATGCAGAGACAGGGTATAATCTGGAAATTGATCTATCCAAGGGAAACATTGAGAGGGTGGAAACCGACCCCGGGGATACCGGATTTTATCTGGGCGGTCTGGGTACTAACGCCAAGATATTATGGGACAGGGTCCCACCCGAAATCGAACCCTTTTCTCCTGATAATCTGCTAATATTCAGCGCCGGTCTTTTATGCGGAACACCGGCTATCGGTTGTAATCGTACTATTGTTACCACCATTTCTCCTCAGACCTTGTTAATGGCATATTCAATGATGGGAGGGTTCTGGGCACCCGAACTAAAATACGCCGGTTATGACAAAGTGATTATTCGCGGCAAGTCCCCTGATCTGGTTTATTTGTGGATAAACAATGACAAGGTTGAAATACGTGATGCTTCTCATCTGCGGGGTAAAGGCGCAAATGAAGCAACAGGGCTTATTCAACAGGAGTTAAAGGAGCCGAGAGCGCAGGTGTCCGCTATCGGCCTGGCCGGTGAAAACAGGGTGTACTTTTCTTCCATCGAGCAGGGCAGGTCCAGTGCCAGCCGAGGTGGAATAGGCGCTGTTATGGGCGATAAAGGTCTAAAGGCAATCGCCGTCCGTGGAACAAAGGACATCAATATTGCCCAGCCGGATAGATTTATGGAACTCTGCGATGAGGTGCTGGAATATATAAAATTCCGGGAAAAAACTCCCATCAGGGGTGTGCCCCCCATTTTGGCCGGACTCGGTTCACCGCAAGAGATGACGACCCATGACGAGCAGTGGCACACCACCAACTTCGCCTGGGGAAATGCGCGCTACAGAAAAAAGGATTTTTGGACCGAGGAGGTGGAAAAGCGGTGGACAGAGAGCCTTGAAAAGGTGCGGACACGATTAATAAGTTGCTATAACTGCCCTATGAAATGCGGTGCAACCATCAACTACCCCGGACTTTCAACCTACATGATGAAATGCTACTCAAAACTTACCTACACAATGGCATCCATGACAGACCTGGATTTTGGTTTTCAAATCGCTCAGCGTGCCACAGAATACGGGGTGGACGCCTTTTCAACCCCCCAAACAATGGCCTTCGCCCTAGAGCTCTATGAAGCCGGGATTTTAACGGACGATGACATGCCTGGAATGCCGACTGATAGTGAGGGTAGATTCCTATGGTTGCTGGATAGGATTGTGCAGCGGGAAGGGATTGGAGATGTGTTGGCCAATGGGACTTATTGGGCGGCCAAACAGATTGGTAAAGGCGCGGAAGAATATGCCCATAATAATATCAAGAAGCATGAGCAACTGCCTCTAAAGCTGGGGATGCTGAATCCCGTTTATTTCCTTATGTATTGCACTGGCGAGAAGATAAACATTACCCAGATCGAAGGACAGTTTCCCCAGGCACCTTTTCCCAAGAGAGAGCAGAGAGAAGAATTTGTAAAGGACTGGTTCCAGGTCCCTGACGAAAAGTTTAAGAAGTACTTTGTGGACTGGGAACCACGCGGAGAAAACTCAATCCCCTATTATCCAACGCCTCAAATGACTTGTGACATTGTTGACTGGCAGGAGAAGATGCACTACATAGATGACGCCCTGGGCATGTGTGCCGGTTTATCGTCCTTCCCTCTGAAACCTCCGTATCATTTACACAATTACCCGCAATTTATCGCGTCAGGGGCCGGGATCGATATGGATGAAGATAGATTAAACCAGGCAGTAAAAAGGTGCCGGACTTTGGTTAGAGCCAATAATGTAAGAAGAGGAATGAGGAGAAAAGATGAGAAGCCTCCTGAGGACCACTGGAAGAAGCGATTTCCCGAGCTTGAAAAGGAGCTTTTAGATACCTATTACAAGTTCAAAGGGTGGAATGAGCAGGGTATTCCCACCAAGGAATCTTTGCACGAATTGGGTTTGGATTATGTATATGAAGACTTCGAAAAGAGAGGCGTCTATTCAGATAATGATCCACCTTCCAAAGAGCCCTCGACAGACAAAGAGAAGGAGATATAGCCGTGGGCGAAAAGAAGAAAATCATCAAAACAATAAAGATTGATGCCGACAAATGTAACGGTTGCCGGTCGTGTGAGGTAATATGTTCTGCCTTTCATGCCGAGCCGAAATACAGCAGCAATAATCCGGCCAGGTCTCGTATTCGAGTGATTCGTGATCCAATAAGAGATATATATATTCCGGTATGTGCGGGTGAGTATACTCCTGCCGAATGTATGGGCAGAGACAAATATGTGATCGATGGAAAGGAATACGATGAGTGTTCCTTCTGCAGGGCCTCCTGCCCATCTAGAAAAGAGTTTAAAGAACCCGATTCCGGTCTTCCCCTGAAATGCGATATGTGTGAAGGCGAAGATGAGCCATTGTGTGTCAAGTGGTGCATAACTGATGCCCTGACTTATGAAGAAAGGGAAGAGGAGGTTGAGGAAGAAGGGGAGGAACAGGAGGAACTGGAGATAGGATTGGAATCCTTGGTAGATAAACATGGATTGGATAAGATAATGGATACCATCGCCCGAATATCAAATAAGGGTTGAAATACGGATAACACATTCAAAAGAGTCGATCAAATCCTTAAACCTTTCTCCCGAATAATTCGGGTTCATCCGGTTAATGAGTACGGAAAGGAGTTTATATAAATACTTGGTTTGGCCCATGGGGCCGAACATCACCAATCTTGCTATAGTTTTATCATTAAGCGCACTCATTTGCCGGATGATCCGTAATTCGGTAATGAACTAAATAGTATGATTATCCAAGAGGACTAATAGAATAAGTGGAAAACCTAGCTGATTATAAAGAGATTATCGATGTCATAAAAGAGAACGGTGGAGACGCCTTCAAAAGGTGCTTTCAATGCGGATTATGCGATACTGTTTGTCCGTGGAATAGGGTCAGAAATTTCAGTATGCGCAAGATAGTCCGGCAGGCTACATTCGGTATGACCGAGATAGAGAATGAAGATATATGGCTTTGTACCACCTGCGGAAGATGTCCTCAACAATGTCCCAGGGACGTAAAACAGATAGATTCCGTTGTAGCATTACGCAGGGTTGCAACGGAATACGGGGTGTTTCCGAAATCTGTCGTCCCTGTGCGGACCATCCGAGGGAGTCTTGTCGGTGAAGGAAACACCCTGGGTGCAGAACGGATGAAGCGTGGAGAGTGGGCAAAAGGTTTGTCTGTCAATGCCTTCAGCGAGGGAACGGATATCTTGTATTTTCCCGGGTGCTATCCCAGCTATGACCCGAGATTGAAAAAGGTGGCAGCCGCCACGGCCAAAATCCTGAACAAGGCAGGTGTGGATTTCGGGATACTGGGAGAAAAGGAGAATTGTTGTGGGGAAAGCATACGCAAGACAGGAGATGAGGAATTGTTTAAACGCCTGGCCAGGGAAAACATCAAGACATTCATCGATAAGGGGGTGAAAAAGATCCTTGTCTCCTCACCTCATTGTTACCATACTTTTAAGAACGAGTATCCCGAGTTTATGGTGGAATTTGAGGTGATGCATATCACCCAGTATTTGTTCCAGTTGATTCGTGAGGGAAGACTTGAACTCAGTAATGAGTACAAAAAGAGAATTACCTATCACGACCCATGTTACCTGGGCCGGCATAACGGCATATATGACGAGCCCCGAGAGGTGTTAAACAAGGTTCCCGGTTTGGAATTGATAGAGATGCCTGATTCTCGGGAGGATAGTCTGTGCTGCGGAGGCGGAGGAGGCAGGGTCTGGATGGAAACAGAAAAGGGTGAGAGATTTTCCGACCTCAGAATAGAACAGGCTATGGGAGTCGGGGCCGAGGTGCTGGTGACTGCCTGCCCCTACTGCATTACCATGTTTGAGGACAGCAGGCTAACCATGGATGTTGCTGAAAAGATGGAAATCAAAGACATCACCGAGATTATCGGAGAAACGGTTTGATGTTCATCCGAGAATATCCATTTTCGGATTCATGGAAGGACATGATTCAGGTAGAATAAAAGGAATTTGACAGGCATGGATACAAGTGTGGAAAGAGAAAATATTGAACAACTGCGTAAAAGTCTTGGGGGCAGCAATTTTGGGGACGTAATGGTTGTTGGTGGAGGGATCAGCGGTATTCAAGCCTCTCTTGATCTTGCCGCTGGCGGTTTTAAGGTCTATCTTGTCGATAAATCGCCCACCATTGGCGGCCATATGGCCCAGCTTGATAAAACCTTTCCAACCAATGAATGCTCCACATGAATACTTTCGCCCAAACTGGCCGAGGTTGGCCGGCATCCCAATATAGAGGTACTTAGTTTAGCTGAAGTTCAAAGCGTGGAAGGGGAAGCAGGGGATTTTAGGGTAACCCTGATCAAGACGCCCAGATACATCAGAGAGGATAAATGCACAGGCTGCGCCACCTGTGCGGAATACTGCCCGGTGAATGTGCCTGACCCTTTTAATCAGAGCATATCGTCCAGTAAAACCGTCCATATATACTTTTCTCAAGCATATCCGCTTATCAGTTATATAGATCCTGAAACCTGTCTTTACCTTCAAGAAGGGAAATGTGGTATTTGCGAAACGGTGTGTGACAATGACGCCATAGACCTTAATCAGAAGCCGGAGAAGGTGGAATTAAAAGTGGGGGCGATACTTCTGTCTGTAGGCTACGAACCGTTTGACCCCAAGCTTAGGGGAGATTATGGCTACGGAACGTTTGAGAACGTTGTAACCAGTATGGATTATGAACGAATAATATGCGCGACCGGGCCGTATGACGGAGAGATACTGCGTGCTTCCGATAAGAAGCATCCCCATAAAATAGCCTGGATACAGTGTGTGGGTTCCAGACAGGTCACAGAAGGCGGTAATACCTATTGTTCAGGCGTATGCTGCACCTATACTCAAAAACAGGTAATGGTTACAAAAGAACATGACCCTGACGCCGAATGTACCATATTCCATAACGATATTCGATCCTGGGGCAAAGACTTCGAGCGATTCTACCAGAGAACAGCCGAACTTCCATGTATCCGGTTTATAAGAAGCTACGTATCAATAGGAAAAGAGGACCCGGAAACCAAGAATGTGAGCATAAGATACTCTACTGCCGATGAGGGAGTAAAGGAGGAAGAATTCGACCTTGTAGTATTATCCGTTGGATTGAATCCCCCTGCTGATTATCAGGGGCTGGCATATACTTACGGCATTGAGCTCAATCCACACGGATTCTGTAAAACCAGTCCTGTTAATCCCATGCAGACCTCTCGGCCGGGGGTTTTTGTAAGCGGGGCTTTTCAGGGGCCTATGGATATCCCTGAATCGGTTTTTACCGCCAGCGGAGCCGGCTCCCAATGCGGTGAATTCCTTGAATACCGCCGAGGGAAGCTGAATACAGAGAAAATATATCCGCCGGAACGGGATGTTTCCGATGAGGAGCCGAAGATAGGAGTCTTTGTATGTAGTTGTGGGGCGAATATCGGAGCGGTAGTGGATGTTCCTTCCGTAGTTGAGTACGCCTCATCCTTACCCAATGTGGTCTATGCTCAGGAGCAGCTCTTTTCCTGTGCCACCAGCTATGTCCAGGAAATAACAGATTTGATAAAGGAAAAAGGGCTTAACCGGTTGGTTATCGCCGCTTGTACCCCTCTGAACCTTGAACCTACATTCCGGGACACCCTTCGAGAGGCGGGTATCAATCAATATTTTTGTGAAATGGCCAATATTAGGGAGCATAATTCATGGGTCCACTCAAAAGAACCGGAAGAAGCCACAAAGAAGGCAAAGGACCTCGTCCGGATGTCTGTAGCCCGGGCCACCCTTTTGGAGCCGTTACGGGAAATTGAGCTGCCGGTTAACAAAGAGGCATTAGTAGTCGGCGCAGGCATAGCCGGCATGACGTGCGCCCTATCCATTGTCAACCAGGGCCATGATGTCCACCTGGTGGAAGAAGAGGCGGATCTGGGAGGAATGGCCCGGAGGATCCATTATACTCTGGAAGGACTGGATGTTCAGAGCTATTTGCATGATCTGGTACGCAAAGTTTATCAGCATCCCCAAATACATGTATATACAGGTGCCACCATCACTAAGGCTACCGGATATATTGGAAATTTCGTAACAGCGGTGAAGTCTGACAGAGGAATTACAGAAATAAAGCACGGAGCAGCCGTGATTGCTACAGGTGCTGAGGAATATAGACCGGCCGAATACCTGTACGGCGAGGATGAGAGAGTGATGACTTACCTTGAGTTGGAGGAACAGATCGCCAAAGGAGACGAGAAACTAACCAACGCGGAAACCCTGGTGATGATCCAATGCGTGGGCTGCAGAAATGAACAAAGGAATTACTGTTCCCGCGTATGTTGCAGCCAGGCCATAAAGAACGCCCTGAAATTAAAAGAGATGAATCCAGGGATGGATATCTATATTCTTTTCCGGGATATGAGGACCTATGGGCTTATGGAGGATTATTACCGGGAAGCCTCCGAGAAGGATGTCAAATTCATCCGATATGAGCCAGATGATAAACCACACGTGGAAGCGGTTGAACAGGGAGGCCGTTCGGTGTTAAGGATCAAAGTGACCGACCCCATCTTAGGCCAGAGGCTGGCGATTGATGCCGATTACCTTTGTTTGGCAGCGGCCGTTATTCCCTCGTCAAATAACAAGGAAATATCTCAATTATTCAAGGCCTCTTTGGGACCGGATGGTTTTTTTAAAGAGGCCCATGTCAAGTTACGGCCTGTCGAGCTTGGCGCGGACGGCGTTTATCTGTGTGGGATGGCTCATTATCCCAAGCATATACAGGAAACGATTAATCAGGCTTATGGTGCTGCCGGTCGGGCTTTAACCCTTCTCTCACATGACATAGTCACCGTGTCAGGCGCTGTCTGCGAGGTGGAAGAGAAAAAGTGTATCGGGTGTGGGTCATGTGCGTCAGCGTGTACGTATGGCGCTATAGAATTGCGTGAGACACGACAGGGCAAAAAGGCCGTGGTTAATCCTGTTCTATGTAAGGGGTGTGGTTTGTGTAATACAAAATGTCCCTCAGGCGCTATCTCTTTGAAGCACTTTACCAATGAAGAGCTTTCGAGCCAAATTGATGCGGCTGTTTCAAAAGAAGAGATCATACCACCAATGGATGCAGCGGTGGGAGATGAGTAGAAAAGAATCATGAACATTGAACATCGAACGTTCAACATCCAACTTCGAATTATTGTAAACAGCTTTTTTACATCTGGTTTTACTATTCGACGTTCAACGTTGGATGTTCGACATTCAATGTTTTGGACTTTATTAAGAGTGAATAATGTAAGGATTACCGCATACTAACTTAGGAGTAAAATAGGGATGGTTGGACCTAAATTTAAACCAAGAATATTGGGTTTTGTATGCAACTGGTGAGCGTACGGCGCCGCTGACATGGCTGGAGTTTCCAGACTGCAATATTCAAATGAAGTAAGACTTATCCGCGTGATGTGCACGGGCAGAGTTGATCTGTCGTTTGTATTCCAAGGTTTCTCCAATGGAGCAGACGGGGTGTTTATCGGTGGTTGCCATCCCGGTGAATGTAATTATATGGTTCAAGGAAATTACCACGCCCTAAGTATGGTGCACCTGTGTAAAAAAGTAATGGAAAACATTAGGATAAATCCCGAAAGGTTGATGATTGACTGGTGCGATGCTGGCGAAGGACTGCGCTTCGGCAGAATCATGAATGAGTTTAGCAGCAAAGTAAAGGAGTTAGGGCCTCTTGGTCAAAGCGAAGGAATAGATGAAAATGAATTAAAGTCCAAACTTGAAGAAGTGAGAAAGCTCATCCCCTACATTAAGATAGTGAAAAAAGAGAAACTGGAGACACGTTTTGAAAAGGTTGAAGAATATAACGGCCTTTTTACCAGAGAGGAAATAGACGAGTTATTTCGTGAAGTCCCTTCTTACTATATCGATCCGGATAAATGCCAGGCATGCATGATTTGCCTCAGGAGGTGCCCTGTAGATGCTATTTCAGGGGGTAAGAACCTCATCCACGTAATTGACCAGGACAAATGCATTAAATGCGGGACCTGCTTCGAAGCTTGCCCCCCTCGCTTCGGTGCGGTGCAAAAGATCTCCGGCCACCCTGTTCCCCCTCCTATGCCTGAAGAAGAAAGAACAATAGCCAGAGAGAGTAAGAAATAACACTTAATATTTGCTTAGAATCTATCTCTACGAAAGATTTAAGGATTCTGCTCCAGCCCAAGGGGTCAGTCTATGTCTTTTTTACTCAATATTCCAAGGGGGTGGTAATTGGCCTCCTGGAGCATCAGGAACGCATACACTATCAGCAAAAAAAAGACGGGTATCCATACGCCTATGCAAGGAGCGAGAACGCCTGTCTCACAGAGATACCTTACCCCGGTTATGGAGATATAGTAGGCCATAAAGATAAAAAGACTTAAAACAATCCCCTTGGCATATCCACCGCCCCTTACGTGGGCGCCCAGAGGCGCCCCAATAAGCCCCAATAGAAAGACAGCCAGAGGAATCGAAACCATCTCAAACAACCTTAACTCCGCCAGGTTCCTTTTAATATCTTCTCCCTGGGACTTTCTAAGATTATCGATTAATTCTCCAATATACATCTCCCTGGGTTCAATCTCCCTGGAAACCATAGACGACATGATGTCTTTCAGGTCTATATTCAGATCAGTTGTTTCAAAACTGCTGTATCTGGCCCTCTTGAGATCGCTTTCATTTTCAAAGATTGTCCCTTCCGTGAAACGTATAGTAAGAACGGTGGATTCTTCACTTTGGAAGATTTTCGCTTTTTCGGCTATAATTGTTGCCGTAACCCGCTCATCCCGTCTGTCTACCACAAAGATGTCTTTCATGGTACCGTCCCTGGGGGAAATACCGTTAATGTAAAAAACAATATCTTCAAAAGGCTCATAAAAGACCTTTTCCTTAATAGCCACGTCAGCCCCGGATTTTACGATTCCAAACACTACATCCCTGTAGGATCTGTTTCCCCAGGGCTCCCAATATATAGTGATAAAGCTTGCAATAAAACAATTCACTATGGAGAAAAAGATTACGGGTTTCATTACCTGGTACAGGCTGATCCCGGAAACGTTCAATGCGATAATCTCGTTATCGCTGGAGAGCCTTATAAAGGAAAGCAGCACGCTCATAAGGCACACTGCCGGCATAGAAAACATGATAACCCGCGGAAGTATACACAGAGTTATGTGCATAAGCTGGCCAGGGTTGACATTCTGATTTACCAGCAGATCCGTCATCCAGATCAGTCTTGTGGCCATGATAATGAATATAAATACAAAAAGGCCTACAGTGAAAAAAGAAAAGATCTCCTTTGTAATGTATCTAAAAAGGGTCAACCTCATAAACCGATCTTCCTCTCACCATATAATTTTGTAACCAAGATACCAATAAGCATAAAAAGTATTGCCATGACGATGGCTCTGATGACTTTTATTACGGAATAATTCAGAAGTATGAGAGGCTTGTGTATTTGACGGTAAGCGTATCAACGGCCTTTTTGTTAACCAGGAAATTCAACAACTGTGAAAAATCCATAGCAAGAAGACAAAACAAACCATGGACACGGGGAGCGCATGCTCTATGAAATGCTCTCTTAACTAAATCTAAAAATAAAAAGATTGGGAACCAGCAACAGGATTAACTGCCCGAATTCTATAGAGTTGCTTTTTATTTGAACCGATAGGTAACAAGACCATGGGATGTATCGTATGGTGAAACGCTTACCTTTACCCTATCTCCCTGGATAACCCTTATCCTGTTTTTTTTCATTCTACCTGAAAGAACGCCCCTTACGGTAACATCGTTATCGCACTGAATTTCCATCGTTCCGCGTCCCATAACCCTTGTAACCACGCCTTCCAGTTCAATCAAATCAGTTCGACTCAAAGTACTCCTTTCTTCATATTAGGTTGATTGCCCGCTAAAGACCTTATGTTCACCCAAACCTTCCTCCCAACGGATATCCTTAAATATGTTGTCATATTAAAACATTAAAGCTTTCTTAGTCAATAGATCAAGCCTCTTTTCTTGATATCACTTCGGAGGTTCAGGATTCGACTTTAATCAAGCATTTTCCTTGACTTGTGACAATGATTTTATCATGCATTCTTTCTTAATGGGACGCACATGTTTAACGATCCATTCACGGGTTTTTTCCCCGGCGGATGTCGATTGATTGTAGCACATAAAATCAAGTTTTACTCCCAGTAAATCAGCGACCATGGTTGCGAGCAACGGCCAGATATCACCTATGTCAGCTACAATAGGGAGGCTGCCGGGGATTCTGGCAAAACCCGACATCTCCATCCTAAAAGGTATTTTAAGATCTTTTGTCTTGGGAAGTCCCTTCTGGACGGCATGCGATATCGATTTAGACTTCTGTTCATACCACCAGGCCTTTTCCAAATTAGGATCCAGATCAATCCGGATAATCTTCTTATCCGCGAGGGAAAAAGTCCGAACACCTTCCCAATCAGCCCATATCCCATGACCCGTGAATCTTTCAAATGGTCCGTCATGGACCTCCTGCGAAAGGGCTATTGCTGATTCAATGATGACATCGGATTCTTCAAGAAGGTCCGCTATACGACGGCATCGTTCCGAAATGCTTAAGGAATCTCCTATGCACAGACCTACCTCTCCACCCCCTATAAGCTGGGGTACCGTGACAAGCACAGGAAGGTTAAGGGCCGCTCCGGCCCCTATCATTGTTAAATGATCCGCTCCCAGTCCTGCCATAAACTCAAAAGGAGTTCCTTCCTTTCTCGACAGCGCCAGCACATCCCTGGCCATCCTTTCTGTATATAATCCAGACGGGTAAGCCATGTTTCCTGCAACTTTAATAATAATGTCTCCTTTGGCCCGTCGCATTCTCCTGTAAAGATTTTCATCAATCTCAACTATCTTCTCAAATTCCTGTAGCATACCTCTGGGTAGAATAGTGACTTCAACACGACCATCCGATGGAAGCCTTGCATTATCGAATCCCAAGGAGGCTCCATCGATCCTCTTCACCTTTTCCAGTGTGCCAGCCATTTCATGATTTATTACCGCAGAACTGGTGGACACACCGTCGATAATCCCTTTATGCATAAGTTCCGCTATGAGTGTGGTGACTCCCTCATGCAGGTTTGGTCCGCTACCTATAACAGCGGAAACTTTTCCTCCTTTTTCCTTGGTCTTGACTATAATTTCAGCCGCTCGCTTAACTCCTGCGAGGACCTTTTTAGAAAGATCGTCCTGAATGGATTTTATAGTTTTTCTATCGATGGCCATAAAATATACTCCTTTCCTTATGCTCCCCGAATCAGATCGGATATTACACGCGCGTGTCTCTCGCCTGAATTCCTGTTTTTTATCACCGCCTCACGCGCGCGAGAGCCGTAACTTTTCAACCGCCCCGGTTCCTTTAACAGATTTATTACCTTCTCAGCAAGCATATCGGGGCCGGTTACCTGGATTCCCGAAACGTTTTCATCCAAAAGGGCCTTCGCATCAAGGAAATCTTCCATATGAGGACCGTAAAATACCGCCTTTCCCCATACAGCGGCTTCCAATGGATTCTGCCCCCCGAGGGGTACCAAACTGGCTCCACAGAATATGATTGTACCGATGCTGTAAAGTCTAAACAGTTCCCCAAAACTATTGATAACCACGACCTCCTCTCTCCTTTTCAGGGTTTTCCCGTCTATTTCGGTCCTAAGCTGATATTTAATATTATGATTCTCAAGAATGGAGGCTATTTCTCCCGTCCTTTCAATATGTCTGGGCGCGATAAATAGAACCATGTCCGGGAATTCCTTTATGATCTTTTTATAGGCTTCAATGATCATGTTTTCCTCACCCTTACGCGTGCTGCCTGCTATAAAGACGGGGTTTGATCCTTCAAGGTTAAATGCCTTCCGCACATCCTGTTCAACAGACGGTTCAGCCAGTTCCGCCAGGAGATCATATTTGGCGTTACCGTTTACGGATACTTTACTGGGATCTGCCCCCATAGAAATAATCCGTTTTCTGTCTCCTTCGGTAATCATGCTGAATCTGTCAATATTACCGAGGATGACACGTAAAAAAGAGCGGAACCTGTGATAGGAACGGTAGGATCTCACGGAAATCCGACCGTTGATCAGAGCGGTCTTAGCCCCCATCCTTCGGGCTTCTCTAATCCAAAGAGGCCAGATCTCGGTCTCAAGAAATACCAGGACGCCAGGGCGGATAGTCCTTAGCGCCTTTCTTACGCACACAATAAAATCGATGGGGGCATAAATAACCGGAATCGATTTGTCCACAGTATTATTTGCCAGATCCCGGCCATGAGCTGTTGTCGTTGAAAGCAGGAATGAACAATCCGGCAGGTTGCTCCTAAGGCTGTTGATAATAGATAACGCCACCTTTATTTCACCCAAAGAAGCGGCATGGATCCAGACACGTGTTGTTCCCGAAAGTGGCAGGATAAGCTCCGGTGAAACACATCCCAAGCGCTCCCTTAAACCATCACCGTATTGTCCCCTTATTCGGGTGTAAAGCCAGAAAAAGGGAAAACAGAACAGGAAAACACCACTGGTAATCAAGATATACGCGCCGTACAGGATATTCATGGTCATGTTACCATAATTCGTAGGCTGATACGTTTATTATTAATTATGTCAGGAGGCGTCTGCATCCAGCACACGCAAACATCACGGAAAAAGAAGATAGTCAAAAGCATAGGCCCTGTCAAGAGGTCTCTACGGACATCGCTTGGTGACCAGTTGACTATTGTATTGACTCAACGACTAAATCTTCCTATACTCTTATATGATTAAGGAATTATGCTATGAAAATTATTTTGTGATTAATATTCCGCATAATATTAATCTTATATCCCATGTCCGACGGGGATATCCTTTAAGATAAGATTTCATTCACGCAACAGCGCAATTGGTACAGGTTTCATGAAAATCAGTTACACCCTTCCACCTAATCCGCCGAAGCATTTTGAAACGGCATCCAGCAGCATTACCTTCGGTCGTAAACCCAGTGCTGATCATCATGTAGATGTGGATCTGCATCCCGATCGCTATGTTTCCCATGTCCATGCTCGCCTTACATACGAAGATGGAGAATATTCGATCGAAGACCTTAATAGTGAGAACGGCACATGGGTTAATGATCATAGAATAGAAGGGGAAAAAAGGCTGCCTTACGGCTCGAAGATCCGGTTAGGCTGGACTGTTATTGATATTGACATAAAAACACAAGTCCCCGATATTGAGGACGAACGCATACCTCCTTCGGAAGAGACTATTGTTAGCGAAGGAACCACCGCCCAGCCAGTCTCCGAAAAAGCCGCCGAACCTGTGCCCGAAGGAACCATCACCTCGGTAAAGGACGCCCTGACGCCTCCATTCACGGAACTCGAAGGAGAAAAGATTGATGAGTCACAAAAGCAGTCATGGCAACAGTTAAAGGCCCTCAACAATTTCATTCAGGCCCTTGGAACAACTCCTTCCATCGAGGGATTGGGGCAACTTCTTGTGGAGCAGTTAAGGCACGCGGTTCCAAATGCTCAGCGCGGCGCTCTTCTCCTTCCGGATCAAAACGGTAAGCCCCTTCTCAAGGCTCACTGGCCTCCTGGTAAACATTCAGTAAGCATGACCTTTGTCGAACAGGCTCTCCACAAGCGTGAGGCATTCATCTGGACATCCTCCCACCCTTCCGAGACTACAGACAATGGAGACACGCCTCAGAGCGCCATATACTATGATGTCCAATCCGCTATCTATCTCCCGCTTTTTTCCGGATTGGACGTGCTTGGTGTAATGTACGTGGATAATTATGTCTTCCGTGAAGCGTTTTCCTTGACTGATTTTGAGCTTCTGCGTGCCATTGCCAATCAGGTCGCGATGTTTCTAAAAGATAGTGTCTTGAGAAAGGATCTACAACGGGAAGAAAAACTTAGATCCAACCTTCTGCGGCAGTATTCTCCTAAGATTGCCGACAGCATATTGAAAAAATGCGGGCATCTCCAACGAGGCGGGGAAGACATTGATCCTGTTACCATTCTTGTATCGGACGTAAGGGGCTTTACGATGCTAAGCGCAAAAATGGAACCCGACGAAGTCGTACGTGCCATAAATGAAATGTTCGACGCCTTTGTTCCCATTATCTCCGATCTGGATGGGATTATCGATAAATATGTGGGCGATTCGGTCCTGGCCGTATTCGGAAGCCCTGAACACGATCCCCGTCAATGGGAAAAGGCGGTGCTGGCAGCCGTTAGAATGCAAGAGGCTATGCGCATGCTGGGAGAAGGAAGAAAAATCCGCCGCCTCCCCCCATTCAAGGTAGGTATAGGAATACATACCGGCAAGGTGATACATGGTTTTATAGGATCCTCTGAACGTATAGAGTTCACGGTCATAGGGGATACCGTCAACCGGGCGGCAAGGTATTGCGAAGGAGCCGGTCCGGAGCAAATAGTCATCAGCAAGAAAGTGTATGAACGTGTCTACGATCTCACGAAAGTGGATCCCGTTACAATAGTCACCAAGCACCCTGATACGGAGCCCAATATGGAGGGATATTTGGTTAAAAGTTTGAGGGGAAAGGGAGATATGTTCAGTCGGGATCAAGAATCCTGATCGTATACTATTGTCTCATCATATTTTTTCGTTTCTTTCCCGTTCATAAGTATATTGAATTTCAGCACAGCCCTTGTCCCCAGTTCTATCTGGGCTTCATCATTTATCATAACTCCTCTGGTCGTCACATCCTTGCCATTGACTTTTGTGCCGTAAGTACTGTTAAGATCGCGAATATAGAACTTACCATCGATATAATTAATGACCGCGTGCTTTCTGGATACCGATTTGTCGGGGATTCGGATATCATTACCGGTGCCTCGCCCTAGTTCCGTACTTTTAAGCACCTTGAAGGTCGCCCCAAGATCCAGTTCATGGCTTTTGATAACCGTAAGTTTGGCAAGGGGCTCTTTGATAGATTGTGCGTCCATTATTGTTGCTTCCTTATCTATATCAGAATATTCCTGAATTTTAGCCCTTTGCTCCGGCGCCTTGCGGCTAGGTTGTGTCCCGCCAGTCGCGGGAATCTTTTTTGTTTCCACAGACAAACCCGTCTCCTTTATGGGCCGTTTTCTAACGCTCCAGATCCTGAATCCCATAAAGATAATCAGCAACAGGATTATAAAAACCACTGTCGCAAAGAATATTGCCTTTTTACCTCCTAATCTCCCCAATAGCGGAGATACTTCCGTTTCCGGAACAATACCCTCTCTCTTTACTGTGGCCTCCTCATAGCCAATCTGACCATTTACATGCACGGCCTCTACTCTCAAAACATGCATTCCCTCGGCCAGATCCGACGTATCCCACCTTAGACCCTCAAAGGGCGGAGAGGCATCCTCCTGCTTTAGAACCCCATCAACATAGAATCTCACCTTGGATATTCCCTCCTCGGAACCAAGCTTTATTTGTACATCCACAATGGCTCCAATGGAATCACCCGATCGGGGTTGGATTATATTTACCTCAGGAGGACCGGAGACAGGTACGGGAGGTGACCAGAATCTTTTTTCATCCTGCCCGATGTCAGCGCCCCTTATGACCTTTATTACAAGGCTGTGTTCTCCACTGGTCGCGCGCGTCAAGTATTCTACTAGATACTGGTTCTTTAACTGGTTCCCGATCGACCTGTAAAACGAGGTCAATTCCGAAACGGATTCGGCAATCATGTTTCGGCCTCCTGTCAGGCTGGCCATGCGCCCCAACTCCTTGACGTCAACCTGGGGGCCTAATCCTATTGTATAAATGGGGACTCTTATTGTCTTTGTCGTAGCCGCATCTATAACATCGTTGAAACTATGGATACTGCACGTACCGTCACCTTTCTCGTCCTTGCCGTCAGTCAAAAGTATTATCGCCCTCCTCCCCTTCGGGATCTCTGAGGCCTTCTTTATCGCTGCCATGACGGTATCGTAAAGACGCGTGGGAGCCAATTCCCTGGCTGTGAGCCCTTTTACGGCCTTGATCGAAGTTTGGTGGTCTGCAGAGAAATCCAGATGAAAATTCGTATCGTTGTCGAAACTGAACAGGGCCACACTGTCATCATCTCCCAGCATGGAGATGAATTCAACGGCCGCCTCTTTTGCCGCCTCTATGGAGGTTTTACCCGACCTGTCCACGGCCAGCATACTGCCGCTCGTGTCTATGGCAAGGACCACAGACATAGGATCATCAGTTTGAGAGACTTCCCGGATATTAATCTCACTTCCGTCCTCCATTGACACGAAGTTTGAAAGGGTCAATCCCGAAAGGCTCTCCCGATCAGAAGACGAGACTGTAACATAGGCGCGCACCCTGTTGGCGAATTGCTCGGGATCGGAAATGGTTTCGATATAATTGATGGTAACCAGTAAGTTTGGCTGTTCCATGGAACCAGCCGAGAAGCCTGTGAAGAAGAGGAAGAAAGCCGTCAACAATATACATGGCTTCTGATAACAACGATCTGTAATCATCTTATGTCCTATCTTTATCCTTTTTTATTGTTTCCTGTTATACAATAGAGATATTTACCCCCAGGTTTATTTCCCATCAAGGGAGGATCTCTTGAAACCTTTAAAATCTATATTAATATAGAGGCCCATAACTGTCAACTTTAGCCAATAGAGTCCCGCGGTTAACCCTTAGCCTTCTAGCAAACCCTTTGGCCTTACTTAAAGGACGCCGAAAATATAACTTGCCATGCTTTAGGATTTCTTCTAGATTTGCTATTGCGTTGAGCTAATAGCAGAATTTGTAAAATACGGTTCTATCTTGCCTTTTGAAGGGGCAGCGTATCATTACAGGATATAAAAAAATGATACCAGATGTAAATAAGTGCTTTGAAATAATGGATAAATACGCGATGTTGGTTAATATCAAAGACCATTCCGTTGTGGTTGAGAAGGTTGCCAGTTTAATTGCCAGGGCTAATATTGAGGCAGGATTCAATGTCTCGATAGAAAAGGTGAGAGCGGCCTCACTTATGCATGATATAGGAAAGACCCTATGCCTGAATTCCAAGGATGACCACGCGGCCTTGGGGAAGGAGATATGTATCCAAAATAATTTTATGGAGATCGCCGATATCGTAGGAGAACATATCAGGCTGAAAAGATATGAACAGGATGGAGACGTGAGAGCCGCTGAGATTGTTTATTACGCGGATAAGAGGGTGAACCATAACAAGGTGGTCAGCCTTGATGAGCGGTTGGAATACATCCTTGTGCGTTACGCTAAGAACAAAGAGCCCATAAGCACATTAATCAAAGAGAATTTTAAGGAATGTAGAGAGGTTGAAAAGAAACTATTTGCGAGATTGAATTTTAGACCGGAAGATTTGGCTGAGATGATCAAGTAGGTAAACCTGAGGTTTGCCCGGTTTAGTCAATTAGAGTAATCGATATGTTGTTTAGATGACGGAGCCCTTGTTTTAACTGCCCGGATTAATTCCGTTCAGGATACCTTCCACCCTGTTTTGCAGTTCAATAACTTTAAAGGGTTTCGGGAAAAAGGAAACGTTTTTGCCTCTCAACATATCAGGCGCGGATTCTTGCGCGGTTATCATTAAAACAGGAAGATTAGGATATTTGGACGCTATTATGCCTATCATTTCCAGGCCATCCATTTCAGGCATGGAATAATCAGTAATAATCAAATCATATGATATCTTATTTAGACACTCTATGGCCTGAACCCCGTTCTCCGCGACGTCAATTTCGTATTTGACTGATTCTAAGGCCATAGCCGTTGTCGCCCTAATAGCCTTTTCATCATCAACAATCAGTATCCTTTTTTTTCCCATGTCCCTATCTCCTTTCGGCTGTGAATACCACTATTACGATAGATTTGTCAATATTTTATTACAACCAGCGGTTGTTAGACATTTTCTGTATTTTATGTGATAGCTGGTTTTCCGGATCGGCATAGGTCAGATTAAATCGATGAAGGGCAAAGCGATTGATAAATAGAAAAATCGGGGAAAAGATCAAATCATTAAGAAAGAGCTGGGGGCTTTCTCAGCTCGATTTGGCTGAAAGGATTGGAATATCCTTTCAGCAGATTCAGAAATACGAGAAAGGCACAACCAAGATTTCCGTCATGCGGTTGTATCAGATTTCAAAGGCCCTAGGCACAGACATAAAGTACTTTTTTAGGGAAAAAGCCAATGACCTAAAATTATCGGATTCGTCCACGGGATACATGCCCGGAATGGATGCTCTTGATACCCCGCAACCCCTGGATAAGGATGAAATACTCCTGTTAAAGCTGTTTCGAAAGATAGGGAACAAGAAACTGAGAGAGTCTATTTTCAAGCAATTGCGCGGTATTATCGACATGGAAAAACAAGAGTAAATGTCAGTGATGCAGGGACAGAGTAATCTCCTAATTAAAGAATTAGAAACCGGAAGCCATATTGAGAATTAAGGATATACCCGATTTTGATAGGCCGCGAGAGAAATTGGCCGCCAAAGGGCCTGAAGCGCTCTCTGATGCAGAATTGATGGCTATAGTCCTGGGAAGCGGGGTTAAAGGAAAGGGTGTCTTGAATGTCGCGCGCGCCATTTTAAGGAAGATTGATAACAGTAATAAAGGAAAAATAGATATAAAAACCCTGATTTCCATACAAGGCATTGGTTTTGCCAAGGCATGCCAGATATTGGCCTCACTCGAATTCGCGAGGAGGCGCCTTGTAAAGGAAAACAGGATCGTTCAAAAAGCTGAGGACCTATTACCGGCTATCTCCTATATTGCCGATAAAAAACAGGAATACTTCCTGTGTGTGGCCTTGAATGGAGCCAATGAAGTTATAGGCAACAGGGTCGTAACCGTTGGTCTGCTGAACGCGAACCGGGTTCATCCTAGGGAAGTGTTCGTGGAAGCCATCTCCGACAGGGCGGCATCGATAATCCTGGCTCATAATCATCCCTCTGGTATCCTTAAACCGAGCAATGATGATATTGCCACTACCAGACAGTTGGTCGCCGCCGGTAAGATTCTCGGCATCGAAGTACTCGATCATATCATTATTACAAAGACTGGGTATCTCTCTCTAAAGGAAAAAGGATTTATGTGACGATTTCAGGTCTGATGAACCTGGAAACATGGTCACCCCACCCAAACCCATCATCAGATTCCTGCATTATCAATAAAGACAAGGGATCGATCCAAGTCGGCGCATAGTAACATATCCCTGCAGAGTCAGGGATGCTTCCTTGATGGGGGATCGGGTTGATATTTCCCTTTGACCTGCGATCCCCTTTCATTTATAGTTTTACTACTAATGATATGAAAAAATCTGGTTCATCCAGTTAATGAGTTCACTAGGCAATGATATCTAAATATTTTGCGCTATATGGGCCATGGGGCTCTCTTTTAAGCGGCGAACTCGTTTATGTGCAATGACCCCGCACAAAACCACACGAGGCGGGCGGGTAGACTTCTCCACACTCGGCTGGACTCAGGCATCTTCTATTATCTCCTAAGTATTCCGCCCGCCTGGGTGGCACCTTACGTAATTAGCATGCTGGTAATACTTTCGCCCCTTAAAAGAGAGCCCCATGGGCTATTAAGGTACTTATATTAGGCTTTAATCTTTTGCTTCTTTACGTACTCATTAACCTGATGAACCAAAAATTTCTGTACATACTGCTTTTTTGCTCCATGACGGTCATTTCCTTCCCGGCTTTTTCACGGACAGCTACCGTTCAATACTATCCGGACATGGGTGCGGTCGAATAACTCTAGTACTTAACGAGAAAAATGGAACTTTCACAATACCTGCATGATATTAAAAATCATCCCGACTTCGGCCGGGCCTTTGTACATTGCAGGCATACCCCTCCCGTGGACCCGCTATACGCGCGTTCCCCATGGCTTAGCCGGGAACTCTCAGAGATAATCAGGATAAGAGGAATAACAGATCTCTATGTGCATCAAGTCGAATCATTGGAGCATATCAGGCGCGGAGAAAACGTGATCATCTCCACACCGACGGCAAGCGGTAAGAGCCTGATCTACAATATCGCCGTCCTGGAAGAACTGCTTAATAATGAAAAGGCAAAGGCCCTCTATATATTCCCGCTTAAGGCCCTGGAGCAGGACCAACTCAAGAATCTTTCGGTATTTTTAAATGAGTTAGAAAAGAGAGGGAGAAAGATATCTGCGGACATTTACGACGGAGACACCACCCCATATAAGCGAAAAAAGATCAGGACCAGCGTACCGGGGATACTTTTCACCAACCCGGACATGCTCCATCAGGGCATATTGGCCCATCATGAAAGCTGGAAACCACTGTTTGAAAACCTATCCTATATTATACTGGACGAAGTTCACACCTACAGGGGCATCTTCGGATCTCACATGAATCAAATCATAAAGAGACTTAAAAGGATCTGCGGAGTATACGGCGCAAACCCCCGGTTCATACTCCTTTCCGCCACCATCAATAATCCGGGAGAATTCGGAAGAGGCCTTATTCAAGATCAAATCAAGGTGGTTGATTCAAGTGGTTCCCCTAAATCCGGCCAGTTCTTTGTTTTCCTAAACCCGGAGATAAGCCCCGGTTTTTCCGCCGCCAGGCTTTTCGCTCATTGCATTCAGTCCGGCTTCAGGACCATTGCCTTTGCTCAGTCCCGTAAAGACACTGAACTGATACATATGTGGACATCCCGGTTATCTCCCGGCCTTCGAAATAAGGTCAGTTCATACCGGGCGGGGTTCATGCCGGAGGAGAGAAGAGACATAGAGAAGAGACTCGCAAAAGGAGACCTGATGGGGGTTGTCTCTACCAGCGCCCTTGAGATGGGCATAGACATCGGATATCTGGATATATGTCTCCTGGTAGGGTACCCCGGCACCATTATCAATACCTGGCAACGAGGTGGAAGGGTCGGACGTTCCGGCAAAGAGTCCATGATTATCCTAGTCGCCAAAGCCGACGCCCTTGACCAATATTTTATGAAACGGCCCGATGACCTGTTTGGCCGTTCCTATGAGGCTGCTGTCTTGGATCCCCATAATCCTTATGTGGTTGAAGCCCATTTGCCCTGTGCCGCCCACGAAAAACCGCTTACTATGCAGGACAAAAGATTTTGGTCCGAAAACATTACCGGGCACCTGGAAAAGCTTGAACTAGAGGCCAAATTGACCCGAAGCGCGTACGGCGTCCCAACATGGTACTCCACGAGATCCAATCCCCACCGTCTGGTAGATATAAGATCCGGAGGCGGCACCTATAACATTTTCGAAAAAGACACCGGCCAAGCCATCGGCAGTATCGACAGCATCAGGGCCTTTAAGGAATGTCATCCTGGAGCCATCTACCTGCATATGGCCAGGCAATATCAGGTGGATCATCTGGACCTGGATAGAAAGGATATTATCGTTCATAGATCTGACCTTAATTACTTTACCCGCATCAGGACCGAAAAAGAAACCGAGATTATAAGGACAAATCGAAGCAGACCCGCAGGACAGTTTGTAGTGCGTGAGGGGGTTATTAAGGTTACCGAAAAGGTGGTGGGATATGAGAAAAGGGCTATCCCCGGCCAGGAATTGATGGGGGTCTTTCCCCTTGAACTCCCTGAACAGGTCTTTGATACCGTCGGCTTCTGGGTGGAGATCGAACCTGAAATAAACAAGCTGATGGAAAAGGAGGGCCTTCATCTCATGGGAGGCATCCATGCGATTGAGCACGCCTCTATCGGCATCTTTCCCCTTTTCGCCCTGTGTGACAGAAATGATATAGGCGGCATATGCTATACCTATCACCCCCAACTGGAAAAGACCGCTATTTTCATATATGACGGTTACCCGGGAGGTGTAGGTCTCAGTCAAAGAGGTTATGAGGTAATCCTTGAACTCTTTGAAAAGACACTGGACCATATCAAGAATTGCGAATGCGAAGAAGGCTGTCCTTCATGCATCCATTCCCCTAAATGCGGCTCGGGCAATAAACCGCTGGACAAGGCGGCAGCCATTACTATACTGGAGTTTCTTGTGGGCCGCATTCCCCTGGCCCGATTTTATGAACCCAAAGCAGAACCGGCGACGGTTCCCGAAAACCAGGAGAAGGGAGAGCCTCCCGTTGAGAGATATGAAAACAGGATGATATTCCTCGACCTGGAGACACAAAGGCTTGCCCAGGAGGTGGGAGGATGGCATAACGCACACCTAATGGGTGTCTCCGTGGCGGTGCTCTATGACAGCCTTGAAAAACGTTTCCTTAGTTACACGGAAGACACCATAAATGATCTCTTGGCCCATCTTAAAAAGGCGGACCTTGTCGTCGGATTCAATATCAGAAAATTCGATTACAAGGTCCTTAGCGCATACATGGGTAACGAACTCCAGGACCTGCCTACTTTCGACATACTCGAGGATATCTTTAAACGGCTGGGCTACCGGCTTAGTCTGGACCATCTGGCAGAAGAGACCATAGACCAGCACAAGTCGGCTGACGGCATCCAGGCCGTGGAGTGGTTCAGGCAAGGGGAAATGAAAAAACTGACCGATTACTGCCGCCGGGATGTGGCCATAACCAGGGACCTTTTCCTGTATGGTGTTGAAAAGGGTAATCTGATATATCGTGAAAAGAAGAATAACCAGAGGGTACGGCTTCTTGTCCAGTGGGACCTGAAGGATATGATAAAAAAATAGATTGGAAATGAGTATCTTTGCCAGATTCATAGACATTATCTATCCGCCCAGATGCCACATCTGCCGCAATTTTATCTCAGATGATAAGGGGCGGAACACACATTTCTGCTCGCACTGCTTGGAATCCGTCGCCATGATAAGACCTCCCCTCTGCACCATATGCGGGATACCTTTCTATTCATTTTCAGATGAGAATCACCTGTGTGAGCGTTGTCTGAGAAAAAGGCCCTTTTTTGATCAGCTGAGAGCGCCCTATCTTTACCAGGGAGGGATCATGGAAGCGATTCACCAAATGAAATACGGGGGTAAGGCCTATCTGGCGGAATCCCTTGGTGCGCTCCTGGCTTCCTTTGCCGGCGATTGGATGGAGAACTACGGCAGATGCTTAATGATACCCGTACCCCTTCATCCCAAAAGATTAAGAGAAAGGGGCTACAATCAGAGTCTTCTCCTTGCCAGGGCAATGAGCCCCCTTCTTGGCATGGAGATAGACCTATTGTCCCTGAGAAGAGTAAAATATACCAGATCCCAGACAGGTCTTAACAGCGAGGAAAGGAAAAGAAATGTCCGGGGGGCGTTTGCGCTGGACAGGCAAAAAAAATTTAAAGGTCAATCCGTCATCCTGGTGGACGATGTGGCCACCACGGGGCATACCATGAACGAATGCGCCAGGGTCCTGAAAACGGCCGGATGTGAAAAAGTCTTGTGCCTGGTCCTTGCCAGGACCAAGGGTTATTAATAGGGGGTAAATGTGGAAAAATATCGCCTGAAAATAAAAGAACTTGCTGAAGCGAAAAAAGAGACAGACAATCTCAAATCCCAAAATAAAAAGATCGTTTTTACAAACGGATGCTTTGATATACTTCACATCGGCCATACGCGTTATCTTCATGCCGCTCGGGAGTTTGGGGACCGCCTGATAGTTGCCGTAAACAGCGACCGTTCCGTCAGATCCATCAAGGGGCCCGGCAGGCCCGTTCTGAATCAGGAAGAGAGGATCGAGATCCTGGCAGCCTTGGAAAGCGTTGACCTCGTGGTCATCTTTGACCAGGATGATCCCCTTAAGGTGATTAAATATCTTGTGCCCGATGTGCTGGTAAAAGGGGGAGACTGGAAGGAAGATGATATCATCGGGGCTGACGTCGTAAAAAAGGCGGGAGGAAAGGTCCTGACTATACCATTCATCTCCGGATACTCCTCCTCCCAGATCATAAAAAGAATAGGAATGAAGTTGTGATTAGTCCCTGTATATAATGTTTGGCCAGACCCTCTCTATGATCGATATCTATGGTATCTTTCCACCTCTTTTTTCAGCCAGCCCGGCCAGAACTCCTCAGCAATGGGATAGCTTGCGTCCAGGGCCTGGAAAGAGCCGTCTCCCGTGACATCTCTGATGCTTTGAAGGGAATTATATTTTATTTCATCAACACCTATTAATTTCGCAACCGCCTTGTTTATTTCATCCTCGCCTTTGTCATAGGGGTTTCCGTCTTTAAACGCCCTCTGAACAGCCAGTTCATTCAAGCATTCGATACCGCGATGCCACTCCTTAAAGGACGGGAAAAACATGGGGCCGTATGATACCCAGAATTCTATATAGTTCGCGCCGGCGTTGTAAATCACCCACACGGAACCGCCCTCACTGACGCTCCCCCTCACTATACTATCGTCACCCATGGCGATACTCCTGTTCTTCAGTAGGGAGTCGATGCCGCCGAACTTGAGACCTACTTCCTTGGACCTGGTCTGTCTCTCGCCCTCCTGGAACGTCCTGACAGCCTGGGGAAGTTTTATAATGGCGGGGAACAGCCTTTTGTCCAGACCTTCCGCTATACCCACGGAAACCCCCCAACCTGATTCAGGGTTTGGTATGACAATATCCGCCTTTGAGTTCACATAGTGATCCGCCAGCTTTAACCCCAGCTCTCTCCTTATCTGGAATATCTCCTTGCCCCTGAATAATGAAGCCACATTGCCGAAATACACGCCCTGAAAAATATCCGGAGTAACAGTCTTTTCTCTCAGCCTTTTTGTCTCTATGCCGGAGGATGAGCATATTGTCATCTCCCCGCCCTCATACTCTTTTTCAATAACTCCTCCTATCCTCCGGTGGGAGCATGATTCGGAGCTGGCAATGAATGTCCCGTTGATAGTCCCGCAACAGAAGGGCTCAAATGCGTTTGAATCATTGAGAGTTATCAGTGAAGTCTCTTTTCCGTCATATACGAGCGCGGTAAGGGCGAAAGTCGCCCTCCCCTGCAGTTTGTCGATCATCTTTTCTCCTGCCTGGAACGCAATGCCTTCCTCACTGATATACCTGTGCAGAAGGGCGCCTATGATCTCCGTCTTGTTGCTTGTATGGAGTTTGTAATCCTTTTCTAACTCCGCCTTAAGATCATCTTCCTTGATGAGATAGCCGTCCATGGTAAGCACTATCTTGTATTTCGATCTTTTTAATGGATAGATCTCTATCGGCTCCGAATTTATCTTTTCAGCAATCGCGCTCTTCGTATAACCTATGTTGCCTATCGCGGCTACCGGTTCCAGGTCCTGAAAGGTATTAATGATCCTGTTATCTATTACTTCCGCGATTCTTCCCAGCCCTTTATGCACATATATCCCCTTCGGGGTTCCAATGGCCAGACCCGTGCTGGCCTTGCCCCTGTGCTGGCACGCCCCGGTGGCGAGGAAGGCCTTGAATACGAGCTCATTGTCGTCTTGTCCGTATATCCCGATAATTCCGTCCATGTTCACCCTCCCAGCACGATTCTTGATTATTTAATGTCATTATGATAATCCTGAAGGGCCTTGACTTTTCCATGTCCCTTCCGAAATGCCACGATACCCCTTGCCGCTGCTAACCCCGCCGCCAGTGTGGTTATGTACGGGACCTTATAGCTGATGGCCGTCTTGCGAATATAAGAATCATCATGTTTGCTCAGCTTGCCGCTCGGTGTGTTAATGACCAGCTGGATTTCATCGTTCTTTATTCCGTCCACGATATTGGGTCGTCCCTCGTGCATCTTGAGTATATGCTCGGACGTAATGCCGTAGCCGGCTAAAAACTTGTTTGTTCCGTTGGTGGCCTTTATCTTAAACCCCAGAGAATCAAATTGCTTGGCCAGTTCAAGGACTGCCGGCCTGTCCTTCTCGGATACCGTGATCAGCACGGTCCCTTCGGAGGGAAGCACCAGTTGCGTGGCCTCCTGTGCCTTATAATAGGCCAGCCCGAAAGAATCCGCCAGCCCCAGAACCTCACCGGTCGATCGCATCTCCGGACCCAGAAGCGGGTCCACTTCGGGAAACATGTTGAATGGGAAAACCGCCTCTTTGACCCCGAAATGTGGAATGGCCCTCAGCTTTACATCGAGTTCTGAGAGTTTCTTGCCCATCATAATCCGGGTCGCCAAGCGCGCCATGGAGATACCGCATACCTTTGATACCAGGGGCACTGTCCTCGACGCCCTGGGATTCGCCTCCAGAATATAGACCATATCGTCATAAATGGCATATTGAATATTCATAAGACCTACCACATTCAATTCAATGGCGATCTTCCTGGTATATTCACGGATCGTTTCCATATGTCTGGGAGAAATACTTACAGGAGGTATCACGCAGGCGGAATCTCCGGAATGCACCCCTGCCAGCTCTATGTGCTCCATAACCGCGGGGACCAAGGCATCCGTGCCGTCGGCAACGGCGTCGGCTTCGGTCTCAATGGCGTTTTCAAGGAATTTATCTATCAAGATAGGCCTTTCCGGACTCACGTCCTTTGCCGCGGTCACGTAATGCACAAGCATCTCCTCGTCATGGACCACTTCCATGGCCCTTCCGCCCAGCACATAGGAAGGCCTCACCATGAGGGGATATCCGATACTGTCGGCCAACTCCAGGGCCTCTTCCATGGTGCTTGCCATGCCGGATTCGGGTTGGGGTATGCCTAACTTGCGCATCATTTGACGAAAACGATCCCGGTCCTCGGCAAGATCGATCATATCAGGGGAGGTCCCTATTATCTTAACACCCGCATCAGCTAATTCAGAGGCTATGTTAAGAGGAGTCTGTCCGCCGAACTGTACTATTACGCCTTCCGGTTTCTCCTTCTCGTATATGCTCAGCACGTCCTCCACGGTCACGGGTTCAAAATAGAGTTTGTCCGAGGTATCATAGTCCGTGGAGACCGTTTCGGGATTGCAGTTTACCATGATGGACTCAAAACCCTCGTCCCTGATGGCAAAGGCCGCGTGAACACAGCAGTAGTCAAACTCGATGCCCTGGCCTATACGGTTGGGGCCTCCTCCAAGCACCATAATCTTACGCCTGTCGCTGGATCGGACCTTATCGGGAGCATTATAGGTAGAGTAATAATAGGCCGCGTCCTCAACTCCGCTGACGGGCACCGGCTCCCAGCCTTCCACAACGGAAAGTGATGTCCGTTGTGCCCTGATATCCTTTTCAGGGACACCTAAGATTTGCGATAGATATCTGTCTGAAAAGCCGTCTTTTTTGGCCCTTTCCAGTAAAGAATCAGGCGGTATTCTGCCCTTGTGTTTAATGAGCTTTTCCTCTAACTCCACCAGCTCCTTCATCTGCTCGATGAACCAGGACTTGATATAGGTCTTTTCATGGAGCGTGTTGACCTCAACCCCTTTTCTGAGCGCCTCGTACATGATGAATTGTCGCTCGCTTGACGGTTCCGAAAGAAGATCAAGGAGGTCTTCCGGGGATTTTTTATTAAAAAGCTTCGCAAAACCTAAGCCGTATCTCCCCTGTTCCAGGGATCTTATGGCCTTTTGAAACGCCTCCTTGTAATTCTTTCCTATGCTCATTACCTCTCCCACGGCCCTCATCTGTGTGCCCAGCCTGTCTTCTGATTTCTGAAATTTCTCAAAAGCCCACCGGGCAAACTTTACCACCACATACTCTCCCCAGGGAGTGTACTTATCCAGGGTCCCTTTCCGCCAGTATGGTATCTCATCCAGGGTCATGCCTCCGGCCAGCAGGGCTGAGACAAAGGCTATGGGAAAACCGGTGGCCTTGGAAGCAAGGGCCGATGACCTGGAGGTCCTGGGATTGATCTCTATTACCACTACCCTGCCTGTTTTTGGATCATGTGCGAACTGTATATTGGTGCCCCCTATAACCCTTATCGCCTCTACAATATCGTATGAATATCTCTGCAGAAGATTCTGTAGTTCCGGGTCTATGGTAAGCATGGGCGCCGTGCAAAAGGAATCCCCGGTGTGCACGCCCATGGGATCCACATTTTCAATAAAGCAGACGGTAATCATGTGGTTTTTGGCGTCACGAACCACTTCAAGCTCCAGTTCCTCCCACCCGAGCACGGATTCCTCCACAAGTATCTGACCTACCATGCTGGCGGAAATGCCGCGTGCCGCTATTGTTCTCAATTCTTCCACATTATAGACAAGACCCCCGCCGGTCCCCCCCATGGTATAGGCCGGCCTTATTACCACCGGGTAACCCAGGCGGTCCGCTATATTTTCAGCCTCTTCAACAGTGAAGGCCGGCGCGCTCCTGGGCATCTCAATACCCAGCCTCTCCATTGTATCTTTAAAAGCCACTCGATCTTCACCCCTTTTTATGGCGTCCACTTCCACCCCGATAATCTTCACCCCGTACTTTTCCAGGACCCCCGCCCTGGCCAGTTCCGAAGAAAGGTTCAGGCCGGACTGTCCCCCCAGGTTGGGTAGCAGGGCGTCCGGTCTCTCCTTTTCAATGATCTCTTTCATGGTCTCCAGATTCAGGGGTTCAATATATGTTGCTTCGGCCATTCCCGGATCTGTCATGATGGTAGCCGGATTTGAGTTTGCCAGGACTATTTCATACCCCAGTTTCCTGAGGGCCTTGCATGCCTGAGTACCGGAATAGTCAAATTCGCAGGCCTGTCCTATTATTATGGGGCCGGAGCTTATGATCATCACTTTCTTTATATCCTTGCGTCTTGGCATGAACTTCTCCTCTTTTGTAACTTATTTGGATAAAATACCCCTGTAAGACAGGGATTAACATGTATTACCCGTAAAAAAGACAGGATGGTAAAGATGTCTTTAGCTTGGCTAATATATTTAAGCCGACCATAAGTGTCAATCCAATACTTTTCACAAAGTTTCCCCGAAAAATGATGGATATGTTCTCGCAGTTTGTAGCTCATTTGGCGTATCATAGATGCAGGAAACAGAGGCTGTCGAAGGATAAAAGGCTTCGTAAGAGGGTCAATGACTTGAATAAAAAATGAGGCACGTTAGCGTCATTAGTTTAAGTTTGTATTCCCGCGCGCTCCATGCTCCACCCCCGGCTTTCTGTTTATTATAACACTCTTGGATCATCCGGTTAATGAGTACGCTTAATGATAAAACTATAGCAAGATTGGTGATGTTTGGCCCATGGGGTTCTCTTTGCAGCGGCGAAAAGGTTAGAAGCAAGATAATAGCATAAGGTGCCTGCCAGGCGGGCGGGTAACTTCTGAGATAATAGCCGGACTTCCGGTCCTGGTATATTATTCCAATAGCCCGCCGCCCGCCTCCTCCGGCTTATTGCCCGCGCCTTGCACATAAACAAGTTCGCCTGTCGCAAAGAGAACCCCATGGGCCAAACCAAGTATTTATATAAAGTCCTTTCCGTATTTATTAACCGGATGATCCACACTCTTTTTGACCCCCAAAAAGTCATTATAAGGGCATTTTCGACTCTATTTTAGGTATCAATTAATGTAATATCAAATGGTTAGCGCGGCCCGACCCCAATTTGATTTGTATTGCCGTCAGGCATGTGAGTAGTTTTTGGCTTGACATGATTTTGCAATGTGGCTACAATATTGAACAATTATGTACAAAATAGGAGCAAACCATGGAAACCGTAGGTATCAAGCAGCTCAGGGACAATCTGAGCCGGATTCTTAAAAGGGTCGAGAGAGGAGAGGTGGTAAAGGTATTGCGTCACGGAAAGGACGTGGTGGAATTAAGGCCCATAAGAAAGAATGCGGAACAAGAATTCTTGAATCGCCTTAAGAATAAAAATCTCTTGGCTGGTGGAGGGATCGGAGCAATCAGTTTGGTGAAGAGTGTTAAAAATCTCAAGCCTGGGTCACCTGTCTCTGATTTTATCGCTGAGGATCGAAAGTGATTGCATATTTCGACAGCAGTAGCATTGTTAAATGGTTTTTTGACGAGCCTTTCATGGATTTGGCCAGAGACATCAGGGATAAATCTGAGATCGTTTTCACCTCGCTCATTTCCTTTCCTGAAGTTATGTCAGCTTTCAACCGATCCTGGAAGGAAGGCCGTTGTTCCAAATCAGACATGGAACTGGTTCGGTGTGAATTCTTAAGGATCTGGCCTGACTTCCAATGGATAAAGGTAAGCGAATTGTTGATGCATCAAGCAGGGCAACTCATTTTCGGTCATAGCCTGAAGGGAGCTGATGCTGTTCATCTAGCCTCAGCCCTCTTGTTGAAAGAAGAAGGTGATACGATTTATCTTTTTTTCTCATGCTTTGATAAAAATCTGAACCAAGCCGCTCAAAGAGAAGGATTAATGACCCACAAGGATTATAGCGAAATTTGACATGCACCAAATACCCTTAATTACTCAAGCCTGCCCGCCGTGTTTCTGGAGGGCCCGCCCGCCGTTTTTTTGGAGGGCCTTGCCCCATTCATGATTCTATAATACTTTTTCACTAAATTCCTAAGCACATTGGTTTATCAGAATTAGTTTTCAGGGCAATTGTCAATAGAACGAGGGTTTATCCCCCGTCATTATGGAGGGCGTGTCCGCAATTTTTCTTGTCCGCCGTCTTTGTGCCGCAGTGGCGGAGTGGCGGACTGACCTGAATTCTTTGGTGAGGAGGTGATTGTATCAAGGATAAAGATTTGAGCCGCAAATTCAGATCAACTTCACATTTTAAGTTGTTCCAGAACCTATGATCCCTTTTATAAATTTTTAGTTAATAGTAAAGGACCCTATGTTCATGTGATCAGTGTGCATGCGCTGGTTCAACAAACTCAAAATCATGCATCACAGGGAAAGAACTAGACGTACCCCTGCTTCAACTTCTGGCAATTTATGTGAACTCAAATTTCCAACTTTTTCAGTTAAGAATGATTTGTCAACAGTTATCAATTGGGAAACATTTGCCACTGACTTTTTAGGAAGGTTGGTATCTTTTTTAGACAGAAGGACGTTTCCGGGAGCATTCGCTAATAGAAGATTCGAGGTTATAACAACAGCAATAACTGTGTTTATGCGGCTCAGATTAAAGTCATCGGATTGAATAATCAACAAGGGACGTCTATATCCAGGTTCTGATGCTGTAGGCGCAGATAGAGTAGCCCACCATATTTCTCCCCGAAGCATTACCACTCATACTTCTGAAGAGATGAAAATTGAAGTGCATAACAGATAGGATCTAATTCAGAGGATTCTTTCTCATAGATTTTATTAAGCTTTTCGGTTACACCATCTTTTCGATGCTCTCGAAGGTATTCTGTAACGGCGTTAGCGTATAATTGACTTCTGGAAATTCCAAATCGCTTTGCTAATTTTTCCGCTGCCTCGAAAATTGGGTTTGGTATGGATATCGCTGTTTTCATATCAGTATGGTATAACTAAAGTTATACTTTGTCAATAAAATATTTTGCTGACAATTTTGAAGTGGTATAGTTAAAGTGGACACTCCGAAAAGCATGTTATAAGAACCAGCTTAAAGGAGGTGTCAAATGACCGAAAAAGGAAAGCATTATTCAAAGCAATTCAAGATCGACGCAGTTAAACTGGTAACCGAACAAGGATACAGGGTATCAGAAGCCGCACGCAACCTTGGGCTCCACCACAGCTCTCTGAGACGTTGGAAAAAGCAGCTTGAAACCGATGGCAGCCAGGCCTTTCCTGGCAAAGGGCATATGACAGCGCAAAAAGAAGAACTGCATCGGCTGCGCAAAGAGAACAAGCGGCTGAGAATGGAGCGTGAAATCTTAAAAAAAGCGACGGCCTTCTTTGTCAACGAATCGTAGTAAGATTCGATTTCATCCGGCAGCAACAGAAGGCCTATCCCGTAACAGTTTTGTGCCGTGTTATGGAAGTCAGCCGGAGCGGATATTACAAGTATCTTAAAACAGAGCATGAGAATAAAATGGATCCGGATTTTGAGTTAATTGTCAAGGTTCGTCAAATACATTCAGATACCAGGGGCAGCTATGGTTCACGACGAATGAGCGGCCATCTTCGGGACGATGGCTACGATGTTGGCCGATACCGTGCCAGGAGTCTGATGAGGAAGGCCGGTGTGTCTGTAAAACGTTGCAAGAAATTTAAAAGAACCACTGATAATAATCACAAACTGCCGGTCGCCCCAAATCTTTTGAATCGTCAATTTGAAGTCGGGCGACCCGACACTGTCTGGTGTGCCGATATAACCTACTTATGGACCATTCAGGGCTGGTTATATCTGGCTGTTGTTCTGGACTTGTACTCACGTAAAATAGTGGGCTGGGCAATGAGCAATCATTTGACATCCCCTCTGGTAAAGGAAGCACTATCGATGGCCTACTGGCGCCGAAAGCCCGAAAAAGGTTTAATCCACCACTCCGATCGTGGGAGTCAATATGCCGGTGACGATTGCCAAAAATTATTAGAACAATA
>Ga0307439_1000102_pt1 | contig 58974 bp, 50 predicted proteins | sample SalMarWE160490MG_FD_202142 | JGI IMG/M metagenome (GOLD analysis project Ga0307439, IMG submission 202142) | Salt marsh sediment microbial communities from the Plum Island Ecosystem LTER, Massachusetts, United States - WE1604-90 | ecosystem: Environmental > Aquatic > Marine > Intertidal zone >... | reverse complement strand
ATTCAAATTTCTCACCATCATAAATACCTAATCCCCCTAATCTAAAGGCACAACTCGAAAACCAGATCCTCCCATCCAATCCTGTTTCAACATGTCTTATATGATCCCTGGGAAGACCTGCATTAGCTGCAGTATACCAGGTGAATCCTTTGCCTGTAAGATGTCCAAGTCCTCCGCCATTGGTACCTATCCATACGGTTTCATCAGGTGCAATTGCAATGTCCAATATTGGAAAATCAAGACTATAGTTTTTATGATCATTGTTGTTTGTACTTGTATAATAGAGTTCCTTGTCAGAAGCTATGTAGATGTTCCCTTTTATGTCAATATCGATACAATCTATATGTTTCCCTTCAAGAAGCCGGCCTGTGATATCAAAAGATACTCTGGAAGGAAAATCATCCTTCTCACAGGAAAAGAAAATGAGAGAAAAGGTAAGTAACAATGCTGTCTTTCTCATTATATTAAGCTGTCAGGATTATATTCTGTACAACAAAAATCAAGCCAATCAGAGCATAAAATATTTCTATTGTAAGCTTTTCTCTGACTTCCTATATGTGATTTTATTTAAGTTGAAAATTAATGGGTACAATGAACCAGACAGGTACTGGTTTTCCACCCTGCCTGCCTGGTTTGAATGTAGGAAGGGTTGAAACAACTCTCATGGCTTCTTCATCAAGTTCAGGATCAACACCCTTGAATATTGATATCTGATTTACACTTCCGGTTGAAGTCACACAGAATCTGACTATGACTCTACCCTGGATATTGTTTTCCTTTGCTACTTCTGGGTATTGAGTATTGTCAGCGATATATTGTTGTAAAGCCTCATTGCCACCAGGGAACATAGGCATCTCTTCAACAACAACAAATGGTTCAGGTTCTGGTTCTTCCTCCTGGATTTCCTCTTTGACTTCTTCCTGAACAACAAACACCTCATCAACTGCGTGATCAACCACCTCGATTTGCGCTTCGTCAACAGTCATGAGTTGTATCATATCCTCTGGTTTAACTGTATCGACGACCACAGGAGGAACATATCTTGTCTGCTGGACTATATCCGAAGGCGGAGGAGGTGGTGGAAGGGGAGGAGCAACCGTTTCAGTCGGCTGATCCAGATTTTCCATCTTGATCTCTACCTGTACTTCTTCACGTGTCTGACGCTGGCCTTCCAGAGCTTTTGCGTTCAGATAAGGGGTAATAACAGCAGTAACAACAATAACTATCCCTATAATCATAGAAATAAGCAACGTTCGTGAGTATTTCCTGCGCAGTTTGTAAGCTCCGTATTCCTTATTCCTGATCTCGAATACGATATCATCGAAACCAGGAATTCTCTTCAAGTCTTCTTCCATAGCATTTTCCTTTAAATGATTATTTGAATAATATTACTATTTGTTATTGTAAACAAAATATTCATAATCACCTTAAATTCAATACATATATATGCATGTGAAATCATTGATAATAATTTTTTTTAAACTGAATTCGATAGCTTAAATGTTCTTCTTTCATTTGTTCATATTAATTCATACCAAATATACAACGAAGTTTTTAGTTTTGCAACTAAAAACTTAATTTATTTAAAAAATATATTTCTGCCTTATTTAATTGAATAGAAATAAAAATACCCTGGTCTCAAAGTCCCAGCATACAGAGTTGCATAATTAATCTAAGTTGCAGGTTACCAGTTGTTGAGTTCCGTATAGTGGAACGAAATCCCGGGAGCTTGACGACCGGAGGGAGGAAATCCCTCAAACCGCACATCCCTTACCGGTTCATTTGGCAAACTGAAGCTCTGTAAGGGTTTTGTAAATGCCATTATCATTTGAAAGCAATTCATTATGGGTTCCCTGTTCAACAATGGTACCTTCATTAAGGACTATTATCTTATCCGCTTTGCGGACAGTAGCAAGCCTGTGGGCAATCACAACAGATGTGCGGTCCTGCATCAGCTTTTCAAGAGCGTCCTGGACAAACCGTTCAGATTCTGAATCGAGCGAAGAGGTGGCTTCGTCGAGAATCAGAATTTTGGGATTTTTCAGAACAGCCCGGGCAATTGCAATACGCTGGCGTTGACCGCCTGAAAGCTGAACACCACGTTCACCCACAACAGTATCAAGTTTATCGGGAAATGATTGTATAAAGTTCCATGCATTTGCCTTAACGGCAGCATCAATTATTTCCTGTTCTCCTGCATCAGTTTTGCCGTAGGCAATGTTTTCGCGGATAGTGCCTCCGAATAAGAATACATCCTGCATTACGATAGCCATCTGCTTCCGTATTGAAGTGATAGGATAACTCTGGCTGTCACGGCCGTCAAAAAAGATCGTTCCGTTTGTGGGCGAATAAAATCGAAGCAGAAGGGACACAAGAGTTGATTTCCCTGCTCCGCTCGGACCGACCAGAGCAACCTCCTGTCCGGGTTCAATGCTGAAACTTACATCTTTTAATACTGTAATTTCCTCCCGTGAAGGATACCTGAAATCAACATGGTTAAAGGTAATTCGCCCGCTCAGAATGTCTGCAGGATCAGGTATATACACCTCATCTATATCTTCAGCAGGTTCATCAAGAAGCAGCAATAACTTTTCTACTGCGCCAATAGTTCTTTGCAAACGGGTGTAGACACCGGCCATACCCGCGATATTTCCTGCAATGAAACCTGAATAAATAACGAAAGAGAAAAGTTGTCCTGCCTCCATTTCTCCCTTTGCAATAAGTAGAGCACCACGCCATATCACCAGACCCATAGCTATGAAAAATCCAAGGATAATGAAAGAAACTGCTGCCTGGTATTTCCCTCCTTTTATTCCGACACTGGCTACTTCATCAGTTTTTTCGCGATACCTGTTGATCTCAAAAAACTCATTTGTAAAGGCTTTAACATTTTGTATCCCCTGCAGTGTTTCTTCAACAACAGTATTTGATTCAGCTATATGTGACTGGGCTTTTTTAGAATATCTGCGTATAGCCCTTCCGAAAAAGAATGCAAACAGCGCCGTAGCAGGTAATACTGCAAGCATGAACATGGTTAGTTTGAAGGAGGTTACCATCATCAGTGTTATTCCTCCGGTAATTATCAGAAGCTGGGAGAGAAGATCAGCCAGGGTTTCCGTTATGGAGTGCTGCAAGATGGAAATATCTGAAGAGATCCGGCTGTTCAGTTCCCCAACCCTTCGTTCAGAGAAAAAGGACATTGGCAGTTTGATCAGATGATTGTAAACATGCTGTCGGATTGAAGCAAGTGTTTTCTCGGTCACAAACACAAATATCCTTGTACGGAGATAGGAAAATATTGCCTGTACAACCACTATGGCAAGTAATATCAATCCTATGCGGCTGATCTCGCTGAGGATCCTTCCTTTATTCGCAACATCTACCATGTTCCCAAGATATTTCGGGAACAAAAGGCTTGCCCCGCTGGATATCAACAGGAAAAACATTCCCAGTGCAAATGTCCATCGATACGGCTTAAGAAACCGGTATAATTTAAACAGTTCTTTTAAACCGCTGGTGACTTTTTTCTTTTCCTCCTCCGGCATAAAAACTCAGATTTATCTAAAACATGCAAATATCCTGATATTGATGACAGGTTGTTCTACTTTATCGGGAATTTTTAATAACAATTCATTTGAATAGTTGTAAATATTATCTGATTACCTGACCAACATTTCAAATTAATCGGCTCTTAAACTGCAAAAGAGAGCAATCCGAACACTGTGGGTCGAGTGTTGGACCCGGGTGAATAAGGTGAGCAATCTTGAAAGTGGGAAGTGCGCCTGCCTGTGCGTAGCGAACAGTCGCTCAGGAATCACAATCTTCTGAAAGGAACAAACCGTACAAAAGTCAAACGGCTCTCTTTGATCTTTCCGTTCTTTTTTTCCAGCAGAATAAGTTCCTGGATTGCTGAGGGAGCACCGACAGGAATGACCAGCCTTCCGTTATCAGCAAGCTGATCTATAAGGGGTTGTGGTATTTCCTCTGCTGCTGCAGTAACAACAATTATATCAAAGGGAGCATATTCAGGCCATCCCTTGTAACCATCCCCGAATTTAGAGACAATATTCTTGTAACCAAGTTCTTTAAACCGTTCGGCAGATTCACTGGCCAGTTCCGGAACAATTTCTATTGTAAATACTTTATCGACAATCTCGGCAAGAACTGCTGCCTGATAACCCGAGCCGGTTCCAATCTCAAGAGCTTTTTTCTTTGCAGTCGGCCTGACTACCTCTGTCATATAGGCCACAATATAGGGCTGGGAAATTGTTTGCCCGTAACCAATGGGAAGTGGATTGTCATCGTACGCTTCCCTTTCATATGCCTTTGGAACGAACAAATGACGTGGCACTTTGCTCATTGACTTCAGTGTAGCAGCATCTGTTATTCCCCTGTTCATGATCTGAACTGCAACCATTCTCTCCCTGGCCGCTTCATACCTGTCAGCCTGGGGATAAACGCAACTTCCCATGGTAATTAATAGTATGATAACAGTTAATTTCATTAAAGGTACATTTCCTACAAGATACTAAATTTTTCCCTTAATACAAAGAAAAAACAGTTAATTAACTGTATCCTACAAGCGAAAGAAATCCTTCCCCCAGAAACTGAATTACTGGCCATATGGGCAACAAGTTGATCTCAGTGAAAACCGTTACGATTATGAGACCAAAAAAGATCCACGAACCATATTTATAGAATCCTTCATAGAGAAGTGGGAATCGTTTAAACTGATGCAACAGGAGATGTGATCCATCGAGAGGGGGAAGTGGAATAAGATTGAAAATAAACAATCCCCAGTTTATATAAATCGCATAGATGAATACTTCGTTTATTATTTGCATCCCGCTGCCATAATATCCTTTGAAAAAATGGCTGTACAACGAAAACAATACAGAGAGAACCATCGCGATAATTGCATTTGAAAAAGGGCCGGCAACAGCTATTTTCATTACATCAGTCCTGGGATTCCTCAGATTCTTTTCATTAAACTGCACAGGTTTGGCCCAGCCGAATCCTGCAATAAGCAGCATTGCAAAGCCCATCAGATCAATATGTTTAAAAGGATTTAAAGTTACCCGTCCCTGATCCCTCGATGTTGAATCCCCGCATTTGTGAGCAACCAGTGCGTGACTGAACTCATGAACAGTCAATCCAAGAATAATTCCCGGAAGGAACTTCAATACTCTGGCCAATGCTAGATGCTCCATAAATTCAGAAAATATTGGTTTTATGAGACGGAGAATAAACCTGAATCCTGCTTACAGATCTAAATCTTTTTTTTCCGGTAGATAGAAATCACCCTCTTCAAGCTTGCATTCCCTTATCATTTCAATTGCATAATCAGCACCGGAGAAATTACTATTGGCATTGTTAGTCCCGACAGTGAATTTAACACCTGCTTTCTTGGCCCGCTTAATGAACTCAGCTGAAGGTATTTTATACCTGTTATTAATCTCAATTGCAATATCATTATCCTTTGCTGCCTTAATAACCCTGTCCATCCTCTCTTCCGTCCAGAAATGGTCATATCTGTCGGCCATCTGTTCTGGAAGGAATGTTGAATTTACATAAATAACGATAGGTTCTGTATTTAAAATAGTAACCAGTGTTTCAACCAGATAGTCCATGAATTCTTCTTCATCATCAATAAATGTCTCCTCAGGGATCCATATACGGTTTCTTCTTCCTTTTTCATCAGTAAAGGTCATGGCGTCTGTAAAAACATAATCAAATTTGTCAATTGATTCCTTCGAAAACAGGTCAACCCATTCCCTGCCTTCCGCCTGCATTGCCTTATAGAACTGGGGGTAATCTTTCAGAGTCAGGAGAAAGGAATCTATCTGGGAATCATTATGTACAGGAAATCCCAGTCCACAGTTAACAGCGATGCCATATTGGATGTTCTCAGCTTCAGATTTCCTCACTGCATCCTCAATTGTGAAATCGCCTTTCAAATGTATGTGCAGGTCGGTTATAGGAAAATCTACCTTCTTCTGACAGTTCATTGTAATGACAGAAACTGTCATTGAAATCAGCAATAATCTGGTTTTCATGTTATTTAATGTTAGGTTAATAAACGAATAATCTGAACAAATGCCGACCGGACAATTGTCCGGCGACACAAAACTATCAAAAAATGATAAAAACAGCTAAAACCCTGTTTTTTATTATTGTTCTCCTCTTGTAATTTCTTCCAGAAGATTAAAGAATTGCCCTGTAACCTGTAGCCTGTTGCCCGTAGCCCATAACTAAATGTACCCAGTATTACCAGCCGAAGCTTTCTTCGACCTCCGAAGAGAAGCAAAGGAGGTAGCGAAGGCTGGCACCAGGCACCAGGCACCAAGCACCCAGCACCAAGCACCCGGCACCAAGCAACAGCCTTTTCATTTTCCTCTTTTTTTTCTCTGAAAAAACTCTTAGGTTTACATCCACTCTTTTACTTATGACAAAGTTTATCTGTTACCTTTTATTATTTCTTATTTCAGGACTGACTGTACTCAAATCACAGGAAGAGCCGGAAGCTGAAGTTTACCTGATAACATGCGGACCGGGTACTGAAACATATTCAATATATGGTCATAGTGCCCTCAGGATCATAATACCCGGTAATAACAGCGACATAGTATATAACTGGGGTGTATTTGATTTCAGCACTCCCAACTTCGCCTGGAAGTTTGCAAAGGGCAGGCTCATGTATATGCTGGTTGCATATCCTTTCAGCAGTTTCCTGGAGGAATACTTCTTAGAAGAGAGATGGGTTGAAGCACAAAAACTTAACCTTGAACCTGACGAAATCGAACGGTTGTTTTTACTTATAACCGAAAATCTAAAACCAGAAAACGTAAAATACCGGTACGATTTTTTCTATGATAATTGTTCGACCAGAATCAGGGATATCATTGAGAAATCAGTGGGAAACAAGCTCCTGTATCCGCCACAGGAAACAGGCAAACTCCCGTCATTCAGTGACAAGATCGGGGAATACCAGAAACCGTATCCGTGGCTGGAGTTGGGCATAGATCTGCTGATGGGATCACCGGGTAATAAGAAAGCATCTTTCAGAGACCGTATGTTCCTCCCTCTCGAATTGCAGAAAGGCCTGTCGGAAGCAGTTATTAACAGAAACGGAAAAAGGGTGCCGTTGCTTCAGAATTCAATTACAATTCTTGATTTTGATCCGCTTGTGATAAAACATAATTTTCTTTTATCTCCTTTCTTTATTTTTTCCATTCTGCTGATAATCATTATAATACTGACAGCTTTGCTGAGAGGAAAAACTGCAAATATCATTATGGATTTGATAATCTTCACTGTTTTCTCAGTGCTTGCCTTATTAATGATCTTCTTCAACTTCTTCACAGATCATCAGCAGTTGAGGTGGAATCTCAATATTATCTGGCTTAGTCCGTTTATTTTGTTTTGTTTCGTTGCTCTTTTTCTGAAATCTGATACTACCATGTGGTTCAGGTTAACATTCTTTCTGGCTGCCGGCTTTCTTGCCTTTCATCTTATTATCTTTCCACAGAGGGTAAACGAAGCCTTTATTCCTTTGATGTTAATTCTGGTATTAAGAAGTTCAGTCAGGGCAAATTTTAAATGGAATCCTCTGACCCTGCATCATTTAACATAATTTTAACACTTCTTAACTCGGTTTTTGAAAATTACAGGCTTTTTTTGCAGTTGGATTTCCGGAATATTTACATATGATTCGGATCATACTCCTTTTATTATATTTGCATCTTAAATTTTTTAACTATGGAGCAAACAGCTGATATAAAAATTCTTAATGAAAAGATCGAAAAAGAGAGTGCATTTGTCGATGTTATAAGGATGGAAATGGGTAAAGTGATTGTCGGACAAAAACACCTCATAGATTCGTTAATGATAGGATTACTTGCTAACGGACACATTCTTCTTGAGGGAGTTCCAGGGCTTGCTAAAACGCTTGCAATAAAATCACTGGCAGCGATAATTGACGCAAAGTTCAACAGGATACAGTTTACACCCGATCTGCTGCCGGCCGACCTGATAGGAACCATGATCTACAGTCAGAAGAAGGAAGAATTCATTGTAAAAAAAGGACCTGTTTTTGCCAACTTCATTCTTGCCGATGAGATCAACCGTTCCCCTGCTAAGGTTCAGAGTGCACTGCTCGAAGCTATGCAGGAAAGACAGATTACGATTGGTGAATCAACTTATCTTCTTGGCGAACCTTTCCTTGTTCTTGCCACGCAGAATCCTATTGAACTGGAAGGAACTTACCCTCTTCCTGAAGCACAAGTCGACAGATTCATGCTGAAAGTACTGATTGACTATCCCTTGATCGATGAAGAAAAATTAATAATCCGGGAGAATCTTGCCAGGGAATTCCCGAGAACAAATTCAGTCATGAAAACCAGTGATATAATAAGGGCGCGTGATATTGTAAGGGAAGTCTACATGGATGAAAAGATTGAGAATTATATTCTTAATATTGTTTTCGCCAGCCGTAATCCTGCAAAATTTGGTCTTCCTGCATTTGAAAATATGATCTCCTATGGTGCTTCCCCAAGAGCATCAATTTACCTCTCTCTTGCCGCTAAAGCTTATGCTTTCATCAGAAGAAGAGGATATGTAATTCCTGAGGATGTACGGACTATCTGTGCAGATGTGATGCGGCACAGAATAGGCCTGACTTATGAAGCTGAAGCCGAAAATATTAATCAGGACAAAATCATTTCAGAGATTCTTAATGTTGTAGAAGTACCGTAATATTAAACTAATGAGAAGTATCGCTTTTCTTATTATACTGTTTCTGACACTCAATTGTTTATCCGGCCAGAACCTGGTGGATTACAAAGCAAGGGATATAATTAAATATATGAACGAGAATCACAAAGAGATGCAAAATATTAATGTCTCGAATAAAATGTATAAGTATCTGAAATACTCTGATAATTATAATACTCAGACATTACTGTTCTTTTTAACTCCTGATTCGGTTTGCAATCATATCAGGATAATATGTGATCCGATGATTAAAAAAGATAAGGTGGGAGAGTTCAATTCATTATATAAAAGAATTGACGATTTAAAATGGATAGATAAACGTAAAGATAAGGAATACCTGATTGAAATGACAGATGAACAGTGGTCATTTGTTGTTTCAATCGGTCTCAATGGTTAGGTGTTATCAGATGGAATCAACTGAGTTACTCAAAAAAGTCAGAAGAATTGAGATCAAGACCCGTGGATTGACACGGCATATATTTGCAGGTGAATACCACAGTGCTTTCAAGGGCCGCGGTATTGCATTCAGTGAGGTAAGGGAATATCAGTACGGGGATGACATAAGAAGCATTGACTGGAATGTAACAGCCCGGTTCAATCACCCCTATGTCAAGGTTTTTGAAGAAGAAAGGGAACTTACAGTGGTGCTGCTTATTGATGTAAGCGGATCAGGAAACTTCGGGACTACTGTCAGCTATAAGAAAGATATTATGACAGAAGTAGCGGCAGTCCTTTCATTTTCTGCGATATCCAATAATGATAAAATTGGTGTGATATTCTTCTCCGACAGGGTCGAGAAGTTTATTCCTCCCCAGAAAGGTAGAAAACATATACTGAGAATCATCCGGGAACTTCTCGATTTTAAGGCACAAAGCCTTAAAAGTAATCTGGATGAGCCTCTCAGGTTTCTTACCAATGCCATCAAGAAAAGATGTACTGCCTTCATTATTTCCGACTTCATGGTTCCCGACTTTGAAGAAGCTGTCAAGATTGCTTCAAACAAACATGATATTGTCGCGCTAAAAGTATTTGATCCGGCTGAAAAAATAATTCCCGATATAGGCTTTATCAAAGTAACGGATTCCGAGACAGGAGAGGAACGATGGATTGATACATCAAGGCGGCGGACCAGGAATAATTATGTTGAATGGTGGAACAATCATGCCGGATATATTAAGAATATTTTTAAGAGATACGGAATTGACTGGACAGAGTTAAGTACAGGTGATGACTACGTCAAACCTCTTATTAAGTTGTTCGAGAACAGATGAATAAAATGAAGCGTGTTTACGGTTCTGTATTGCTTTGCCTGTTAACATTTTCCATGGCAAAGGGCCAGGATATTTCTGTTACAGCAGCATTTGATACATCCCGGATACTTATAGGTGATCAGATCAGCTTTACTGTTACGGTTGATCAACCATCCGGTATAAAACTTTCACTGCCTCAGTTCAGAGATACCTTATCAGGGAATATTGAAATACTCTCAGGTCCGGTAAGGGACAGTCTGATCTCACCTGACGGAAAATTAAAAATAACTGATAAATACATAGTAACATCTTTCAATTCAGGACATTATCAGTTAGATCCTGTGTATACCGAGCTGAAAACAGAGAGTGGTGTAAAACGCTTTTATTCAGATTATTCACGTCTTGAAGTTGAAAGGGTAAATATTGCACCTGCTGACACTACAGCAAAAATTTTTGACATAATCCAACCTTACAGGGCACCTGTTACGATCGGGGAGGTATTCCCTTGGATCCTGCTTGTCATTCTTGGTGCTGCATTTATTTATTTTATTACCGGTTATTTAAGAAAACTGAGAAAGAGCAAATCAGAGGTTGTCCCTCAGGTTAATCCCGATCCGGCTCATGTTGTTGCATTCCGCGAGCTGGAAAAGCTGAAAGCTCAGAAACTCTGGCAAAAGGGTGAGATAAAAAAATATTATACACGCCTTACGGAAATACTGCGTCAATATCTGGAGGACAGATACAGTGTATACTCAATGGAGCTTACAACTTCTGAAACTCTTGAGGCTCTCATTAAGACCGGATTTACTATGGACGAGTCTTTTAATAAGCTCAAAATGGTACTAAACGGGGGCGATCTGGTCAAATTTGCAAAGTACAAACCTGAACCGACAGAGAACGAGATGGGTTACGACTATTCCTGGGATTTCGTTGTGGCAACCAGGAAAGAGGAATCAGCAGAAATAAAAGAAAAGGTGAAGGAGGAAAGTCTATGAAAGGCATAACATTTGGTGAACCTCAATTTCTTTATCTGCTTCTGATTGTACCTGCAATCATTGCTTTTTATATTTTTAAACAACATAAAACATCTGCCTCTTTGCGTATGCCGGGTTTGCAATCATTCGGTAATCCGGACAATACCTTCCGGAATTATTTAAGATATTTACTTTTTGCTGTCCGTGTTGCTGCAATAAGCCTTTTGATTTTAATACTTGCCCGTCCCCAGGCAACTAATGTTTTACAGAATGTAACCACAGAAGGAATAGATATTGTTTTAACCCTTGATATCTCCGGCTCCATGCTTGCGCGCGATTTTAAGCCTGACAGACTTGAAGCATCAAAAAATGTCGCCACTGAGTTTATCTCAGGCAGACCTTATGACCGTATGGGGCTTGTAGTATTCAGCGGAGAGAGCTTTACACAGTGCCCGCTTACAACCGATCACGCTGTACTTATTAACCTTATGCGTGATATTCAAAGCGGTATGATTGAAGACGGTACAGCTATCGGAATGGGCCTGGCTACTGCCATTAACAGGATCAAGGATTCCGAGGCAATAAGTAAAGTAATTATTCTGCTTACAGATGGCGTTAACAACAGGGGAGAGATTGCGCCAGCTACTGCAGCCGGCATTGCAAAAACATATGGTATCAGAGTTTATACTATTGGTGTCGGAACCCAGGGAATGGCGCCATACCCGGTTCAGACTCCATTCGGTCTACGGTATCAGAACATGCCGGTGGAAATAGACGAAGGAATACTTAAAGAGATTGCACAGACAACCGGTGGAAGATATTTCAGAGCCACTGATAATGACAAGCTTATGCAGGTATATGAAGAGATTGACAGGCTGGAAAAATCAAAAATTGATGTCCGGCAATACACAAGAAAAGAAGAAAGGTACTTGCTGCCTGCACTGTTTGCATTCTGTCTCATAGGATTTGAAATGATTACCAGAAATACTCTGTTCAGAAACCTGACATAAACAGAAGAATCGCTATGCAACTATTCAGATTTGCAAACCCCGAATACTTGTACCTGCTGCTTCTGCTCCCGGTACTGCTGATACTGTATATTATTAATGATATCAGGAAAAAAAGAGCTCTGAGACGGTTTGGTGATGCGCGCCTGGTTCGCGGACTGGTGCCTGAAATGTCAAAGGTACGTCCGGTGTTAAAGTTTATACTTCAGCTAGTTACGCTGCTCGCCGCAGTAATTATGCTTGCCAGACCGCAGTTCGGATCAAAGATTGAAGAGGTTAAAAAACAGGGAGTCGAGGTTATCATTGCACTTGATGTAAGCAATTCAATGCTTGCCGAGGATATAAACCCCAACAGGCTGGAAAGGGCGAAACAGGCTATTTCACGACTTGTCGATAATCTTGAAAATGATAAAATCGGATTAATAGTGTTCGCCGGAGATGCTTATACGCAGTTACCTGTAACCACTGACTATGTCTCTGCAAAGATGTTCCTGTCAACAGTTAATCCGGAGATGGTCCCAAAACAGGGCACTGCCATCGGGGCAGCAATTGACCTCGGAATAAGATCATTCAGCCCCGGAGAAGACAAAAGTAAAGCAATGATTATTATTACAGACGGGGAAAATCATGAGGATGATCCTGTTGCTTCTGCTGAGGAAGCCACAGGTAAAGATGTGATCATCCATACTATCGGAATTGGTTCTGCCGAGGGGGTGCCGATTCCTGTCGTGACAGGCGGGAGAAAAGAGTTTCTTAAAGATCTGGACGGGAACACTGTAATAACAAAACTCGACGAGAATATACTACAGAAAGTTGCGTTGACTACTGGAGGTAATTACGTAAGAGCAAGTAATACCAATATTGGCCTGGATGAAATATTTAATGAAATAAGGAGAATGAAAAAACAGGAGCTGGAAAGTACAATGTATACAGAATACAACGATCAGTTCCAGATTTTTGCTGCCATAGCACTGTTTTTCCTTCTTACCGATTTTATCATCATGGACAGAAAGAACAGGAGACTTGCAAATATCAAATTGTTTAAATTTAAGATCTAATTCGTCAATTGATTACAGATGATTGGTTTAGGAATAAATAATAAAGGAAACACAAGAGCAGTAATAATACTGTTTATCATCATGTTAACAGCCTCAAACCTGGTATTGAAAGCTCAGGGAGAAAAGAAATATATCAGGCAGGGCAACAGGGAGTATTTTGATAATAAATTCTCAGAATCAGAGATATCATACCGCCGGGCAATAGATAAAAATGAATCATCCTCCGATGCATTATTTAATATTGGTGATGCGCTCTATAAGCAGAACAAATTTGATGATGCAGGTAAACAATTTCTGGAAAACTCCGGTCTTTCAGATGACAAGATTAGAAAAGCTGCTGCTCTTTATAATCTTGGCAACTCTTTATTGATGGCCGATAAAATTCAGGAAAGTATCGATGCCTATAAAGGCTCACTAAAATTAAATCCTGATAATATGGAAGCAAAATACAACCTGGCTTATGCACAGGATCTGCTGCAGCAACAACAACAACAGCAACAGCAACAGAACAAACAGGATCAGAATAAAGATAATAAAGGTCAGGACGAGAATCAAAATCAGGAACAAAATCAGGAGCAGGAGCAGGAACAGAATCAAAATCAGGATCAGAGTCAGAACAGTGAAGAGGAACAACAAAGCAATCAGCAACAGCAGGAAGATCAGCAGAGTATATCTAAGGAGGATGCTGAACGGTTATTGGATGCCATAGCCAATGACGAAAAGGATGTTCAGGAAAAAGTCAAGCTTGCAAAAGCTGCAAAAGCACGGGTAAGAACAGCAAAAAACTGGTAATCTGAATGAATTTAATAACAAAAAGAATATTATCATTTCAACTTGGCCTTCTCTGTACCATTCTGGTGACAGGACAGGAGATATTATTAAATGTTGAATATCCCGAAGTTGTAAGAGTCGGCCAGCAGTTCAGCGTTATATGGACGGTGAATTCAGGAGGGGGAGAATTATCAGCTCCTTCATTTGAAGGTTTTTACAAACTTATGGGGCCCAATACATCGTTCAGTTCGAGTACCCAGATCATCAACGGAAAAATTACACGCGAGACCTCATACAGGTATGTATATTATCTTCAGGCTCTCAGCGAAGGCAAATTTGTTATTGGACCGGCCACTTTTACCCTGAAGAATAAAACCTACAGGTCCGACTCTCTGCACATTGAAGTTATAGGGAGTACTGCACAGGCACAGAATGTTCCTCCAGGTTCAGGTAATAAGGCAACAGATACACAGGTTCAGACAGGGAATGAAGACCTGTTCCTTTATTTTTCACTTGACAGGAATGAAGTATTTCTTGGCGAACATATTGTTGCAACCGTAAAGATCTATACCAGGATTGACATCTCAGGAATCAATGAAATTAAATATCCCTCATTTAATGGTTTTTTGAAAACAGACCTTGATACTTCTCCGCTTACTTCCCTCCAGCGTGAAAATGTTGATGGTACTATTTACGGGACAGGAGTTGTACAACGGTTCCTGCTCTATCCGCAGATCACAGGTGAAATAAATATCGAACCGGTTCAGATTTCCGTACTTGTACGGCAAAAAACTGGTCAGTCTGATCCCTTTTTCGGTGACTTTTTCTCAACATATCAGACTGTACCACAAGCTGTTGTAAGCAGGCCTCTAAGAGTCAACGTGAAACCATTACCCGGTTCAAAGCCGGATGATTTTTCAGGAGTAGTAGGTAAACTTAAAATTGATGCATCCCTGAACAAAGACAGTGTAAATGTAAACGATGCAGTAAATCTTAAAATAACTTTTGCCGGTAATGGAAATCTTAAGATTGCTGCTGCTCCTGATTTAAAATTACCACCTGACCTCGAGGTATATGATCCCAAAATAACTGATAATATTAAAAACAACCTTAGCGGTTCAACCGGTCAGAAGAGTTTTGATTATCTGCTTATTCCGAGGCATTATGGCGATTTTACCATTCCTCCGGTAACTTATTCCTATTTTGATGTCAGCACAGGTAAATATGAAAGGCTGACCACCCCTGAATTCCGTTTTCATGCCCGCAAGAGCAGTGACGTCAGTACCGGTGTCATAGTATATGGCGGAGTATCCAGAGAAGATGTAAAATATCTTGGCAAAGACATCCGTTTCATCAGATCTGAAACGGGCAAGCTCAAAAAAACAGGGAATGTCTTATTTTCAAAACGCTCATTCTATAGCATCTATGGATTTGCACTGTTTACCTTCCTGATTGTGTTGTTTGTCAGGAAAGAACATATAAGACGTAATGCTGATATAAATGCCGTCAGGAACCGGAAAGCTGCCAAGGTCGCTGTAAAAAGGCTCAGGGAAGCTTCCCGTTGTCTTAAAACTGAACAGATTGACAGGTTTTATGAGGAGATACTGAAGGCTTTATGGGGTTATCTGAGCGACAAACTTAATATTCCCGTGGCAGATCTTACACGGATCAAAACATTCGACTCATTGAATGAGAAAGGTGTAGATACAGATAAAATAAACACACTTTCGGGTATCCTCGACGTCTGTGAATATGCAAGATATGCACCCCCTTCTTCGGGAACAGAAGCAGAAAAAATCTATGACGGAGCTTCGCAGTTTATTAAATCAGTTGAAAATTCAATAAGATAAAAGATGCAGTTCAATTTGCGTAAAATAGTGCTTTTTCCGTTGGTGCTGCTCTTGCTAACTGATCTGTTTTCACAGGAAACGGTAGAGCAGAAATTCCTCAAAGGAGTCCAATACTACACTGAAGCCGGATATCAGCAGGCACTTGACGAGTGGATGGAGATATATAATACCGGTTACCGTTCTGCAGCACTGGCTTACAATATCGGCAATGCCTGCTTCAAACTAAACAATATCCCTGGTGCCATATTATTTTATGAAAGAGCACGTTTGTTAAAGCCTGCTGATGAAGACATAAATTACAATCTTGGAATTGCCAGATCACTTGTTGTTGACAGATTTGAAGAAATACCGGAGCTCTTTTTTATCAGATGGTTCGATTTTCTGGCACTGTTGATTCCGACCAACGGATGGGCAAAAATCAGTCTGGCTGCTTTTATTTTATTCCTGCTTCTATTATCATTATATATCTACTCATCAAAGTACCATATAAAGATAATTGGTTTCTGGACAGCACTCTTCTTTCTGGTTCTTACATTATCATCATTTACCTTCACTGTAAGAAACAAATCTCTCGTTTACGATAATCATAAAGCAATCATTTTCAGTCCGTCAGTTAGCGGAAAGAGCTCACCCGACGCAAGTGGTACCGATCTCTTTGTACTGCATAAAGGCACCACGGTAACCATAGAGGATGAAGTAGGGGAGTGGTATGAAATAAGACTTTCTGATGGTAACAAAGGCTGGGTGTCTTCAAATAGTCTGAATATTATTTAGGGTGTGTGCAACTAATTTATTAAATTTCAGGTCAGATATGTAATTAACCTCATTAATCTTCCTGATAATGAAAAAAATCCTCCTGGTTTCTATATTCATTTTGACAATCTTTGCATGCAAGAAGCAAAAGTTCTCACCAGTTGGCCCTACTGATGTAAGAGTCAGGAATCTATCCGATCTTACTTTTGTTGAGGTAATAGTGGATACATCCGGTGGTATTGACACACTTGGAGATATTGCTGCAAAAGATACCTCTGAATACTTTCGCTTCGAAAAAGCATACCCGAAAGCGGAAATTGCAGCAAAAATTAATGGCGAAATCTTTTCAACAGGACCTGTCAGTTATACATACCTGACATATATTGGTCAGGCTAAAATAACTTACCATGTGTTCATTTCAAATATGCCCGACAAAAAGCTCGAGATTCACGAGGTAACACTTGATGCTCCGTTGGATTAATATGAAAAGAAAGGAAATTAACAGTTCAAGGATCCCTTTGTACAGGGATGCCGGCTTTGAACTCTATGATGCTTCTGTAACATCTGAGGCTTTTAAGAAAGAGGCTGATAACGAGCGGGAACCTGACCTGTATATTTATTCAAGGTACCGTAATCCGACGGTGGTGGACGCTGAGGGAGAGATCATGAAGCTTGAAGGCTGCAACTGGGCACTACTGACCCAGTCGGGTATGTCGGCAATAGATACTGTGGTTTCAATTTTTCAGTATGGTAAAGCAACAAAACCATGGTTGTTCTTCAGCGAAATATATGGTGGTACTATCTCCTATATGGAATCTGTCCTGAAAAAACGCCGGGGTATTGATATCCATACTTTTCTTCCGGACAACGAGAAATATGATCCGGTTAAGTTTGAAAATACAATCAAAACCTTAAAGCCTGAATTTGTTTATATTGAAGCTATTTCAAATCCGATGCTGATAGTCCCGGATGCAGATAAACTGATAAGAATAGCCGGGAAATATAGCTGCAGGGTAATAGTTGACAATACATTTGCAACTCCTGTTCTTTGGAAGCCTCTGGAGAGTGGAGCTGATATTGTTATTTACAGTGCAACAAAATATTTTTCGGGTCATGGTAATCTTACTGCCGGTGTACTGTGTGGAAATGATACCGGTATCATGAAGGCTGCGATTGAATATCGTAAGTTGATCGGCCATATGATATCCCCTGATGATGCTTACCGTCTTCATACACAGATCCAGACATTTGAACTGAGGTTCCGGCAGCAATGTTCAAACGCTGACAGAATCTCGCAAATGCTGAACAAGGTCCCGGGGATAAGGAAAGTATGGTTTCCAGGTCTTCAGGTACATCCAACTCATATTGAAGCAGTAAGGTTATTTGGCAACAAAGGCTTCGGAGCAATGATTACATTTGATTTTGATGGTAAAGATGAAAATGAGAAGAGGTTGAGAAGGGACAGTTTTATTCAAGCAGTATCTGACAAAATAAAACTTATCCCTTCACTTGGTGATCCCATAACAATCCTTATGCCGGTAGAAGCCGTGTGGGGAGCAAAATATCCTGAGCCTGGAATGATCAGATTATCAATTGGTTTCGAAAATTATGAAGAAATAAGAGCAACTATTGAGCACGGCATCTCAACAGCTTTGTAATAAAAACAAAAATTAATACTATTCACTTCCGCCTTTTCCGCTTTGCGGAATCTCCGCTCCGCTCCAACTTTCTCCCCCGACATTCACTTTGTTCAGTCGGGATTTCCGCTCCACTCCAACTTTATCCTTTCTCCTTTATCCTTTATCCTTTATCCTTTATCCTTTATCCTTGCCATCTATCCCCAGTTAATCGGCTCAATTCTATTTTTCAGCAGATAATCATTACATCTGCTGAAGTGTCTGTTGCCGTAGAATCCGCGCGAAACCGAAAGGGGGGAGGGATGAACCGATTCAAGGACCAGGTGTTTTGATCTGTCTATTGATGCACCTTTCCTCTGTGCATAAGCTCCCCACAGGAAAAAAACCAGGTTCAGTTTTTCTTTATCAAGCAGGCTGATCACATTATCAGTAAACTCTTCCCATCCTCTGTTTTGATGAGAACCTGCCTGATGTGCCCTCACAGTCAGTGTGGCATTCAGAAGTAAAACTCCCTGCTTCGCCCACCTTTCAAGATTGCCCGACCGGGGCACAACTATTCCCAGGTCAGATTCTATTTCTTTGAAAATATTGATAAGGCTTGGAGGAAACTCAACACCGTCTCTTACTGAGAAGCACAAACCATGAGCCTGGTCCGGTCCGTGGTAAGGATCCTGTCCTATAATCACTGCCTTTACCCTGTCAAAGGGGCACAAGTCAAATGCATTGAAAATCAAAGGACCAGGCGGGTATATGGTCTTTGTACGGTATTCTGACTTAACAAACTCTGCAAGTTTCCGGAAATAGTCTTTTGTAAATTCATGCTCAAGCTTCGCTTTCCAGCCTGGTTCTATTCGTACATCCATATAGCAATTAACTGATAATAAAAACCTTGCTTAAACCATAAAAATATTGATTATTTCATTATTTCTGAAATTTATTACGTTAAATACCTGCAATATTTAATAAGTGGCCACCCGTATTACCTCATCTTACATTTTGTTATGTTCAGGTATAATTAATTAATCTACGTTGCCTGTTACTATTTGAATTAAATGCACAATGCAATTAATTGATCCGATTTGGTAACTTTACTGAAAAAACAATGTCAATTGAAACGGAACGAAAATTTCTTGTTAAAGGTGAATTCAGACATCTTATCACCGAAAAAACAGAGATTGTTCAGACCTATTTGTCAACAAATCCTAAAAGAATAGTAAGACTGCGTATTGCTGACAATAAAGCTTGTCTTACGATAAAAAGCCTGATAAAGGGAGAATTATTAAGCCGTAAAGAATGGAGTATTCCTGTTAGTATAGAACATGCCGGAGAGATTATGAAGATCTGCCTGCCGGGGAGAATAGTCAAAACAAGGTATTATGTTCCTGCAGGTAAACACACTTATGAAGTGGATGTTTTCCATGAGAAAAATGAGGGTCTTATCATTGCAGAAATAGAACTGTCTGATCAAAATGAGAATTTTGAAAGACCCGGTTGGTTAGGTGAGGAAGTAACAGGAAATCCCGATTATTATAATTCAAATCTGATTTAGTAAGAAGTGGTGCTGGGTGCTCATCCTTCCCAACCTTCACAAGACTTTAGCATATATCTGTTTGGGGTCACCCGGACCATAGAAATCTTTCAGGCTGGCCTGGAGAGCATAACCATTTCGCTTGTAAAAAATTTCCGTCGGTAAGTACAATGGTCTGCCTGAGGTTTCGATCCAGATGATCTTCCCTCCGGCTTTTCTTACATCTTCTTCAACTGCCTGTAGAAGTACTGATCCCAGTTTTTTGCTTCTGGAGTTGTTATGAACTGCAATCCAGTAAATTTCCCATGAATGAATCGAAAAGCTGTTCTTACCATAGTTAGCAAATGCAACCATATCACCATTTTCAGAAATCTTCATCCAGGAATAACCGCTTTCCTCAGAACCTTTTGCGAGTGTTTCGTCAGTTATCTCAAGTGCTGTCTCAATTTCAAATTCATAAAAAAAAACCGTTGATCTAAGGATCTCTTCAATAAATGCCCTGTCGCCTTCAGTAATACCTTTCACTGCTTTTGCCATATTATTACTTGTTTAGATCATTAATAATCTGCTGGACAACCGTTTTAAACTGAAGACCTGCTTCCTGTGTTGCTGCTACAACACCGCTGTCAGGAGCAAGGCAGGGGTTTGCATTTACTTCGATCACATACGTATCTTCCAGGTGATCTATCCTCATATCGACCCTCGCATATCCTTTAAGTCCAAAGAGATCCCAGCACATCTTTGAGACTGAAACTATTTTTTCCCTGAGGGCCGGGTTAAGTTTTTCTCCCGGAAATTCCCTGATGGTATTTTTATATTCAAAGCTTTCCTCTTCCCATTTAGCCTTAAAATCAACTATCTTCGGCTTGTCATGTTTATAATCACGGAAGATGATCTCCGCAGGAGGCAGTACTTCAGGTCCGTTTTCCCCCGCAAGCAGACTTATATTATACTCCCTGCCATCAATATAATCCTGTATCAGCCAGTGATTATCTTCATAATCCATAAGTCTTTTTTCGTAGCCGGATTCGTATTTAAAAACTGAGTCTACAGTTATTCCCAATGATCCATCCTCCCATACAGGCTTAATTATATATTTATGTCCGGTCTTTAGCATCTCACCTTGTGAAGGGAGATATACTCCGGGAGTTTTTATTCCGGCATTTTGCAATGTTTTGCTGGTAAGCGATTTATTGGTTGTTATGAACATTGCCTCCAGTGGATTACCTGAATAAGGTATCGAATGCATATTCAGAAGCGCCGGAATAAAATAACAGAGCTCACCTTTATTATTAATTGATTCAACAAGATTAAAAACAAAATCAGGTTTATTCTCTGCAAGTCGGGAGATCTCGCTCACGAAATTCTCAGTGATCCCCATTCTGTAAGTATCTATTCCCAGTTCAATGAGGCTTTTTTCAACATATTCGACCTGATGAATAACATCCAGTTCATCAGCAAGCGCACCTTCACTGGGCTGGTTAAACAGTATACAGCATTTTTGTCTTATCATGGATTCAACTGAAGTCTTTTGATTGCAGAATTCATTATCATTTCCAGTAATGTCTGGTAATCTATTCCTGTCTTTCCTGCCAGGATAGGAAGATCGGAATGTACCGGATGAAGTCCGGCCAGGGGATTAACCTCCATGAAACATATTTTCCCGATTCTGTCGGCTTTTACATCCACTCTTCCGGCATCGACTGCCCCGAGAGCTTTCCATACACCTAATGCCACACTGTTACACTTGGCAACAAAGTCATCGTCTATGGGTATATACCTGCAATAATACTGGTAATTCTCTTTAAACTCAACTGAATAGGGGAGATTATCATTGCATACTATTTCCATGCCTCCTATAGCAAATGCATCCTCTCCTGAACCGATTATCCCTATGGTAAATTCCCTTCCCGGCAGGAACTCCTCCACGAGGGCCGGTTGTTTATATCTGGCAAGTATCCATTCAGCCATCTGTTTAAGTTCATCTGGTGTTTTGATCATATTCTTTTCAGTGATCCCCTTTCCTGTACCCTCAGATACAGGTTTTATAAAAAGAGGGTATTCAAGAGTACACCTGTCAATATCAGACAGTTCATAAACAAGCATTCCCGGGCTGACCGGAACTCCCGATGCTGAGACAATAAGCCTTGTCAAATACTTATTTAAAGATATACCCATTATTACAGGTCCACTGAAGACATATGGTATCCTGTACTGATCCAGAATCGCAGGAACCACCGATTCCCTGCCATCACCGTAAAGGCCTTCAGCGATATTAAAAACAAGATCCCATTGTTTGCCTGCTGAAAGCGCATCAATCAATTGAAAACAGTTACCAACTGGTTCCGTTTCAAATCCCATATTCCTCAGTGCTGCTTCAATTGCATCGACAGTCTCCTGTTTATCAAACTCAGCAGTATCCTCCATAGAATAACCACGGTCAAGATACCATGACCTCAGGTCAAATGTCAAACCAACTTTCATCGGTAAGTCCTATTTTTCAGGATATTCGCATAAAACACCGTTATAGTTACGCAGAACAATATGTTCATTATTGTGTTCCACCACATAATTAGGGAGAAGAGGTATCTTACCACCTCCTCCTGGAGCATCAATAACAAATGTAGGCACTGCATAACCACTTGTGAAACCTCTTAATCCTCTTATAATTTCAAGTCCCTTTTTCACTGTTGTCCTGAAATGACCTGATCCCGGGATTAAATCACATTGATAGAGATAATAAGGTCTGACCCTTATTTGCAGCAATTTATGCATCAATTCCTTCATAACAGGAACATTATCATTGATCCCTTTGAGGAGAACTGTCTGACTTCCCAGAGGAAAGCCTCCATCAGCAAGCTTGGTGCAGGCTTTCGTACACTCCTCAGTAATCTCCGAAGGATGTGAAAAATGAATACTTATAAAAAGCGGGTGATATTTTCTGAGTATTTCAATCAGATTGGCAGTAATACGTTGTGGGAGTACTACAGGAACTCTGGTGCCGATCCTGATAATTTCGACATGCTCAATCTTCCGTATATTTGAAAGAATATGATCAAGAATTTCATCAGAAAGTGTAAGAGGATCTCCTCCGCTAACCAGTACATCCCTGATCTCTTTGTGGCTGGCTATATAATTAAAAGCTTTTTCATAATCATACCGTCCCGGTTTATCAAGTCTCCCGACGGAATGGGAACGGGTACAATACCTGCAATAACTCGAACAAACCTGGGTCACAGTGAAAAGAACCCGGTCGGGGTATCTGTGGACTATCCCTTTTACTGGAGAGAATGCTCTCTCGTGCAAAGGATCTGATTGTTCAATATTCTTCTCATGCAGTTCTTCCACAACAGGTACAACATTACGCCTTAAAGGATGCGAAGGTTTTGTGTCGTAAATAAGAGATGCAAAATACGGAGTTAACCGTAACGGAAGACGACCATTAAGGTTATTAATAGCCATAAGCTCCTTATATGATAATTTCATGATTTTCTTTAGATCGTCAACGCTTGTGAAAGCGTTTTGGAGCTGCCATTTCCAATCATTCCAGGAGTCAATAGTCGTTAGGGGGAAGTAACGGTGCATGAATTCCGAACTTCGGTTGCTAACTAACTGATTTGGGATTTCGTATTGCGAAAAAATCATGGTTTTCGCGCCAGGTTCTTCATAAGAAGAACAACCCACGAGGCGGCTCTCACGATGGAGAGCCGTAGCCTCATTATTGTTAGCATTCATAGCAGATGATGAAAATTTTCATCTTTTGTTTTTTAAGTTTTGCCTCAGATTTAAATTAATACTCTTTTAAATTTAAACGGGGCGAAAATATATATTCTGGCAATACATTGTATCATTCGACCGGTAAAATTTTAAACACTATTTGTATTTTTTTAACACAGAAAATCCAAGTCTACAAATTACAACATCTATTAAATTGAATAACAGCTATATAATAAATTTTTTCTGTATTATAAAATCAAACTGAAACAGATGTTTTTTATAATTTTTTTTAGACCAGTATCAAATTCTCCGGGAAAAGCCCATTTTTATGTTTTTTTTCTGCTTGAAAAACACAGAAAATAAAATGAGTATCAGGAGTTATGCTTAAAAATCCATTGATTTTCAAGCGATTTGTATTGTTTTATTCATGATTACCGATAGTCACAAAAAAGATGAATTATTGTAGCTAAGCCAAATAATAAAGAAGAGCTGGCAGAACAAATACGGATGACAGCAGAAAAAATATTGTAATGGCAAAAAGGATAAGACTATTCCTTAACGATGTTATTGAAGCTGTTTCGGGTACAGAGCAGGATTTTACTGAAGGAAAACTCAGCAGGGCTATACTATTGCTGTCAGTTCCGGCTGTTCTTGAAATGATAATGGAGTCGGTATTTGTAATCATTGATATATATTTTGTTTCAAAGCTTGGTTCTGATGCAGTTGCAACAGTAGGATTAACAGAATCGTTAATCTTCATTGTTTATTCAATTGCTGTGGGGCTTGCAACTGCAACTACCTCAATGGTATCACGGAGAGTTGGAGAAAAAAATCCTGAAAAAGCATCGCGCACGGCTTTTCAGGCAATCCTTACCGGCATTGTTGTATCAGTGATTATTGCAGTGCCGGGAGCAGTATATTCCGGCAAACTGCTCAGCATGATGGGAGCCTCTTCTGAAATCATAGAACATATGTCGGGATATGCTACAATAATGTTAGGAGGCAATATTACTATAATGTTGCTCTTCATAATAAATGCTGTTTTCAGAAGCGCAGGAGATCCTGCAATAGCAATGAGGGTACTCTGGATTGCCAACATCCTGAACATCATTCTTGATCCATGCCTTATATTCGGATTAGGCCCCTTTCCTCAACTTGGAGTAACAGGTGCTGCAATAGCTACTACTTCAGGCAGAGCAATCGCTGTACTATATCAGTTCTATATTCTGTTTTTTGGAAAAACACGCATACGTATGGCAGCCAGACACCTGGTAATAAGTTTCAGATTAATTGCCAGACTGGTCAGGCTTTCAATAGGTACTATCGGTCAAAATCTGATCGGAACCTTAAGCTGGATCGGACTGGTAAGAATCATTTCAGTTTTCGGAAGTGATATTGTTGCAGGTTACACCATTGGAATCAGGATAATAACTTTTGTTATGTTGCCCTCATGGGGAATAAGTAATGCTGCATCAACACTTGTGGGACAGAATCTGGGCGCCGGGAAGCCCGGGCGTGCTGAACGTTCAGCTATGGTCACAGGCTGGATAAATATGATTTTGCTCGGTATGATAGAACTGGTTCTGGTTTCTTTTCCACGCCCGTTCATAGAGTTCTTTATTAGCGATCCGGTTGTTTTGGAGGCCGGAATAAAGTGTCTCAGGATCGTCAGTATTGGTTTTATAGCTTACGGTTTCGGGGCGGTACTGGTCAGCTCGTTCAATGGAGCAGGAGACACTATTACTCCTTTGAAGATCAATTTTGTTGCATTCTGGTTAATTGAAATACCTCTGGCCTGGATCCTGGCTATCAAAGGAGGTATGAACGAGGAGGGTGTCTTTATATCCATAGTAATTGCAGAATCATTAATGACCTTAACTGCGTGGCTGATATTCAGAAGAGGTAAATGGAAACTAAAAGAGGTTTAAGGGGTTATTGGTTATTGGTTATTGGTTATTTTAGGTAAAGCATTATTCTTCATTTAGGGATTTTCCATCTTCTTGCCTTAGTTTTTTTATATAACCGCGCTTGCGCTTGGATTCGAGTCGTTCAGTAATTGATTTTCCGGTAGGGGAGGTTGGTTTGCGTACGGGACTCTCAGTAAGTACTTTTGACAACAGAACAAAGAACTTCTGAACTGTCTTTTTCTTGTTCTGTAACTGTGTACGTTCTGACTGAGAAGTAATGATCAACTCCCCCGCAGCATTAATCTTGTTTTTCAACCTGGCAGATATTTTTGCTTTTTCATCATCTGTAAGATAAAGTGAGGACTGCACATTAAACCGTAGTTCTACCCTGGTATTCACCTTATTTACGTTCTGCCCTCCCGGACCACTGCTCAGTGAGGTCTCAAATTTAAATTCAGATTCAGGTATTCTTTTTCTGAGAGTTTCCTCGTTCATAACTCTTCTTTAAATCATTATATAAAAAACAGGGCTACTCCGCCAACACTTACAACAGCCCCGATCAGTTCTGCCAGGGAGACTTTCTGTTTATAGAACACAACTAGCGGGATAATTATAAATACAGGTACCAGAGCCATTATGGTTGAGGCAATGCCTGCTTCAATGTACTTTACCGCAACAAGGGAAAATGAGACGCCAAGAAATGGTCCGAAAAATGCACCAATGAACGTGGATCTCATACCCTCTTTATTCCTTGTTGAATTTAATACCGCCTTCCATCTTGACATAACTGTAACCAGGAATACATAGCCGGCGGTTCCCGCTATAATCCGTATTTGTGTGGCAGGGAACGGATCATAATCCTTGAGACCCAGTTTACTGAGCACCAATCCCAGAGCCTGGCCTGCAGCCCCTCCGAAAGCATAAAGGATCCCTATTGGAGCCAGTTTTAAAGATATCCTTTCTCCCTTTTCTTTTCTGCTGAAAATTGCTATTGATATACCCGAAAAAGTCACTGTCATTCCTATGTATTGAAACAATGTAAGCCTCTCCTGCAGTATGAACAGACCAAAGAATGCTGTGAGTGGCGGCACCAGAGTCATGATAAGCATCGAAAATCTTGATCCTATTATAGCATATGATTTAAAAAGAAAGAGATCTCCGAACACAAATCCAATAAGTCCTGAAAGTGATAACCATAGCCAGTTTTCGTGACTTGCGCCGGCAGGTAATAGTTCACCTCTTTGAATCAGATTGAAAATACTTAGGAATATAAATGCTAAAACAAGCCTTATTATATTAACTGAAACTGATCCTATTTTTCTGACTGCCGATTCAAACGACAAAGCTGTGGCTGTCCAGAAAAATGCTGTCAGAAGGGCAGCAAATTCACCTAAATGATTATGAAAAAAATCCATTTATTTTTTTCGAATATTTATTCCATATATTCGAAAACATAGTCACCTGAACCTACTTGAATCCATAATTTATCTTCAGCAGTTCTTATATCAGAAAGGTTTATATTGTCAGACAGGCTTTTCCCGCTTTCAGTCACTTTGTCTGCATTGTCAACAGGAAGAACTATTGTTGCCCTTGTATTGGCGGGTAGTTTAATCCTGACGGTAATTTTACCCTCTGTTCTTTCCCATCCCGAAGTAACTGTGCCGTATGAACTTTCAAAGGTAGCTTTTGAATAATCCATTTTATCTGTCGGATGTGGCTGAATAAGCAAATGTCTGTAACCAGGGCTCATAGTCTCAATCCCTGCCGATACCCTGTACATCCAGTCACCAATCGCGCCATAGGCATAATGATTGAACGAATTCATGCCCGGATCCTGGAATGTGCTGTCTGTTTTCTGGCCGTCCCAGCGCTCCCATATTGTTGTTGCACCCATCTTTACCGGATAGAGCCACGATGGATATGTTTCCTGAAGAAGCAGATCGTATGCAACGTCGGTATAACCGTTCTGTGATAGGATATGACACAGGTAAGGAGTGCCTATGAATCCTGTTGAGAGGTGGTTTCTTCTGCTCCTGATATCATCAACAAGAAACTTAACAGCATTCTCCCTCAGATCATCCGGAAGCAGGTTGAAGTGCAGGGCAAGTACATAGGAGGTCTGTGAGTTGGTACCGACTCTCCCTGCAGGTGTAATATATTCATGATTAAATACTTCTTTTATTCTATCAAAAAGATCAGAATAATATTTTTCGTCTTCAGTACTGCCAAGCTCTTTTGCAGCTTTTGAAAGCAGGCTGGTTGAATATGCGTAGAATGCTGTTGCAATGAAATCGTGTTCAGTATGTCCATCTGGTGATGTATGATTATTTACAGGCGGATGATAAAACAACCAGTCACCATATATACTTCCCCCTTTCCAGATGTAGCTGTCGCCTGCTTTTTTCCGTATATATTCAACCCATGCTTTCATGCTGGGATACTGAGTTTCAAGCAATCGTTTGTCCCCGTACACCCGGTACATTGTCCATGGTGCAATAACTGCCACATCGCCCCAGCCGGCTGATGTCTGGGCGGTTGTTGAGCCCTGTCTGTTCAGAACATCGGGGATCACGTGAGGTACTTCACCGCCTGGTTTCTGATCGGCAGCCAGATCCTTAAGCCATTTGGTGAAGAATGCAGAAACATTATAATTAAAAGCAGCTGTACGGCTGAACGCCTGTGCATCGCCAGTCCATCCCAGACGTTCATCCCTCTGAGGGCAGTCAGTAGGCACATCAACAAAATTTCCTTTCTGCCCCCACACAATATTATGCTGTAACTGATTAAGAAGTGGATTTGAACTCTCATAATCACCCGTACGATCCATATCGGAATGGACAACCACACCTTTAATATTATCGGCAGTCAGATCACCCGGGAAACCTTCTACCTTAACAAACCTGAATCCCATGAAGGTGAAACGCGGTTCATATATCTCTTCTCCGGTCCCGGCCAGGGTATAGGTAAGCTTACATTTTGCCCTCCTGAGGTTCGCAGTATAAAACTCACCGTATTTATCCATTACTTCAGCATGCTGCAAAGTTACTACCGTTCCTTTTGATCCGCTGACTTTCAACCTTACCCAGCCAACCATATTCTGGCCCATGTCAGCTATAAGGTCTCCCTTTGGTGTCCGGAAGATTTTCACAGGTTTAATCTCCTGTATTTTACGTATCGGGGTACCTTCTGTTGCTATGAGATTATCCATTGAATAATTCCCGATTCTCACATTCAGCCAGTTCTCTTCGTTGTAGCCTGGCAGATTCCATCCTGTAAGCTTCTTCGTGGCATCATATGTTTCGCCGTTATAAATATCATTCATTCCTATTGCTCCATCGCTGTAACCTTTCCATGTATCGTCAGTTACTATCAGCAGTTCTGTTCCGTCTGTATAGGTGATCTTCAACTGCATAAGAAGCCCTAACCTCTTGCCGTAGATAGCCCAATTGTCTCCCCATGCCAGTGTTCCCCTGTACCACCCGTCACCGAGAACAGCACCTATGGCATTATCCCCTCTGACTAACATAGATGTAACATCATATACCTGATACTGTAACCTCTCACCATAAGACGTCCATCCGGGTGTCAGTACCTGATCACCAACCTTTTTACCATTAATATGCAGTTCATAGAATCCATGTGAAGTAACGTATACCCTTGCACTGGCGACCCGTTTACTGACCGGAAACTCCTTTCTGAAATGCGGCGATGGTGAATATCTTAGTGTATCTCCCTCCATTTCAATCCATTTAGCTTTCCAATCTGCTGTATTGATCAATCCTGTTTCCCAGTAAGCCGGCTCACTCCATTTTGACGCTCTTCCCTGATTATCCCATATTCTTACCTGCCAGTAATATCTCTGGCCTGATTTAAGTTCAGGTCCGTTATAACTGATCAGAACCGATTCATCCGACTCTGTTTTACCTGACTGCCATATTGTTCGGGAAGCTCTGAACCTCTGATCAGTGGCCACCCTTATCGAGTAGGCAGTCTGCATAAGGTTGAATCCGCTACCTCTTATCTTCCACGACAGCCTGGGCCGGGAAACATCTATTCCGAGAGGATTTACTTTATGTTCACACTTAAGATCACACAATGATAATTCCTGTGAAAAAAGACTTCCTGATGCAATTACCAGAATTAAAAGTAGTTTAAATGATTTCATGATGTTGGTATTTTAGGTACTTAAATTAGAGATTTGAAATTTATCTAATTTTATCGGATTTCTGTAATCTAAAATAACTATTTTTATCTCTCCGGTAAAGAAAAAAGACACTAAACAAATTTCGAATGAATCCGATTGCAGGTATTTTATTAATCGCGCTAGGCAGTATTGGTGCTGCGAGCTTTTATGTACCATTCAAAAAAGTAAAAGTATGGGCATGGGAATCATACTGGATAAGCCAGGGTCTATTCGCATGGCTTATCATTCCGACTGTTTTTGCACTGATCTTTGTTCCCAGTGGAGAACTTCTCCCAATTATTAAAGAATCTCCATCGTCTGCCAAATTAATGGCGGTGTTTTTCGGAATTCTATGGGGATTCGGAGGTTTGACCTTCGGCCTGAGTATCCGGTATCTTGGTGTTGCTCTCGGTCAGAGTATTGCCCTTGGATTATGCGCTGCTTTTGGTACACTCATACCTCCTGTGGTGGCAGGCGAGAATCTATTTGGCACAACCACTGGTATCCTGACTGTTATCGGAGTTGCTATTACAGTCGCCGGAATTGCAATCATAGGGTATGCCGGATCGCTCAAGAGCAAGGAAATGACTGAAGAAGAAAAAAAAGCAGCTGTAAAGGAGTTTGCTCTTAAAAAAGGCATTCTGATAGCAATATTTGCAGGACTGATGAGTGCCTGTTTTAATTTCGGTTTTGAAGCTGGCAAACCTATTGAAAATATCGCTCTTGCCCACGGTACAAATCCTTTGTTCCAGAAGAATCCGACACTGATCTTCATCCTTCTGGGCGGTTTTATTACTAACTTTGTCTATTGCGGATTTCTTAATATCAGGAATAAAACATACCGTGATTACATATCCTCGTCAGGCAGTGTGTTGCTCAATAATCTCTTTTTTACCTTCCTGGCAGGATTTCTCTGGTTTTTACAGTTCCATTTCTTTGGAATGGGATCAAGTAAACTCCCTGCCGGCATGGCAGTTTTCGGCTGGAGTATCCTGATGGCCCTGAATATCGCAATAAGCAATATCTGGGGCATTATCCTCAGGGAATGGAAAGGGGCTAAAAGAAAAACAATGATAGTACTGGTTATCGGTATCATTGTATTAATTCTATCGACTTTTATTGTAAAACTTGGTTAATGAAACAGAAAATGAATGTAAAAAGATTTGGTTTTAAGATGAAGCTTCTTCCGGGTTTTAAGGAAGAATACAAAAAGCGTCATAGCGAAATATGGCCGGAACTTGTTGAGCTCCTGAAAATAGAAGGAATTGGCAACTACTCCATTTTCCTTGATGAAGAAACTAATTTTCTCTTTGCATATCAGGAACAATCGGGAAGAAGTTCCTCCCAGGACCTGGGCATGACAGAAGTGGTGAAGAAATGGTGGAAGTATATGGCAGACATAATGGAGACTAATCCTGATAATTCACCTGTTACTGTCCCGCTCGAACAGGTCTTTTATTTGGAATAAACTACAGAAATTAAAAATAAGTAAGGGTATATTAATCAATCACAAAATATATTATGAAAAAGGAACTCATAAAGAAAGCTTATCAACTTGCTAAAGATCAATACGCAGATCTGGGTGTTGATACTGATAAAGTACTGGCTGAAATGGACAAGATAGTCATCAGTCTGCATTGCTGGCAAACCGATGATGTAGGAGGTTTTGAAAGGGAAGGAGCTGAGCTGGGCGGTGGAGGCATACAGGCTACAGGAAATTTCCCCGGCAAGGCCCGGAATATAAAGGAGATGAGGGCTGACCTCGACAAGGTCATGTCTCTTCTGCCTGGTAAACAAAGATTAAATCTTCACGCTAGTTACGGCGAGTTTGGAGGCAAACAGGTCGACCGTGATCAGATAGAGGTTAAGCATTATCAGGGATGGATAAAATGGGCAAAAAAGAGGAAAATAGGTCTTGATTTTAACTGCACGTGCTTCTCTCATCCGTTAGCTGACGATGGTTTTACACTTTCAAGCAAGAATCCAAAGATCAGGAAATTCTGGATTGAACATACAAAGCGCTGCCGTGCAATCAGTGCTGAAATGGGAAAGCAACTGGGAACACCTGCAATACATAATATCTGGATTCCTGATGGATCGAAAGACACACCGGTTGACAGATATACCCTGAGAAAACTACTGAAGAAATCACTCGATGAGATCTTTTCTGTAAAATATCCGAAAAAACACCTCAAAGACTCAATCGAAAGCAAACTATTCGGTATAGGTTCCGAATCAATGGTGGTGGGGTCACATGATTTCTACATGGGTTACGCAATTAAAAACAATACAATGATAACCCTCGATAACGGTCATTTTCATCCAACCGAACAGGTAGGAGACAAGATCTCTTCTATTCTCCAGTACATTGACGAACTGCTTTTACACCTTACCAGGGGTGTTCGATGGGATAGTGATCATGTTCTTACCCTGAATGATGAACTCCTTCTGATAGCACAGGAAACAGTACGTGCCAAAGCACTGAACAGAATAAATATCGGACTTGATTTTTTCGATGCAAGTCTTAACAGGATAGGTGCATACGTTACAGGAACACGGTCAGCTCAGATAGCCTTTCTGTTTGCTCTGCTCGAACCATTTAATACGCTCCTTAAATACGAGGAAGACGGAAAGAACTTTGAACGGCTGTCATTGCTGGAACTTATGAAAACCAAACCATTCGGAGCAGTGTGGGACTACTATTGTATGATGAACAATGTTCCTGTCGGACAGGATTATATTAAAGAAATTATTAAATACGAACAGGAAGTACTGCTGAAAAGATAGTGAAACTACCTATATGAAAGAAAAAGTTATCGCCATTTTTGATATTGGAAAAACCAATAAGAAATTACTCATATTTAATTATGACCTCAGTCTTGTTTCAGAAGAAGAGAGGCAATTCCCGCAGGTCAGGGATGATGATGGATTTGAATGTGATAATATTGAATTGATTGAAAAATGGGTCGGAGAATCAATAATGGAGCTGATTCATTCTGATAAGTATGAGGTAACGGCAGTCAATTTTGCTACCTATGGTGCAACTCTGGTCTATCTTGATGAGCAAGGAAAACGTATTACACCGGTTTATAATTATCTTAAACCAGTTGACGAAAAGATTCCCGAAAGGCTCTACCGGCGATATGGGGGTCAGGATGAGTTTTGCAGGAGAACAGCATCTCCTGCCCTTGGCATGCTTAATTCCGGCATACAGATGCTCTGGCTTAAGTGCACGAAACCGGAAGTCTTCTCCAGGGTCAGATACATTCTACATTTTCCTCAGTACATATCAAACCTTGTGACAGGTAAAATAGCCTCGGAACACACTTCTATCGGTTGCCATACAGCATTATGGGATTTTGATAATATGAACTATCATCCATGGGTCAGAAAGGAAGGACTAAACCTGCCTGACCCGGTTCCTGTTGAGACTCTCTTCAGGGTAAATATCGAAGGTAAAGAAATAAAGGCAGGTGTAGGTATTCACGACAGCTCTGCCTCGCTTGCACCATACTTTACAGGTAACAGAGGCAAATTCCTGCTCATTTCAACAGGCACATGGTGCATTAATATGAATCCATTTAATGCAGAGAAGTTAACAACCGAACAACTCGATAAGGATTGTCTGTGCTATATGAGCATCGAAAGACAACCTGTTAAATCATCGAGGTTGTTTATTGGACATATGCACGAAACAGCCGTTAAAAAACTGAATTTACATTTTAAAACACCCGATGATTATTACAAATGCATTGATCCTGATAAGAAAACAATCGATTTATTAAAAAAGAAATACGGGGATAAAAAGCTATTCTTTAGACATGGACCAGGGTTAAGAGAGCTGATAGAAAGATTAGATTTGTTTGAATTCAAATCATTTAAGGAAGCTTATCACCAGCTTATGATCGAATTAAGTATTCTTACTGCAGACGCAATCAATCTGGTCCTTCCATCAGATGATGAGACAGAAAATATTTACATTACAGGTGGCTTTTCAAATAACAGGTTATTCCTGAAACTTTTAGCCGGAGCATTCCCTCTTAAAAAAGTCTATACTTCAGAAATAAGTAATTCAACAGCTGTTGGCGCGGCTCTGGTTATTCTGAGATCAATCAGTCCGGGAAAAGAACCCTCACTTAACCTGGGTTTAACCGAAATTAAAGACTGAGGCCTCGCAGTCATACATTTTAGCGTAAACAATCCATATGTTTACCAAATTTCACGTGTCTAAATACAATTTAGTACGAAATTTGCGGTTAATGCTTTGTCCTTTACAACAGTTAACAGGCCTATTTAATTCTTTGCCTCTGACATTATTAACAAAGAATCATTATATTCGCACAACTTATTGTAAGATGTTAATTTCTGAAATTGAAACAGCACTTGCCTCATTAAATCCTGTCGGATTATCTGAAATCAGCAACATAGGGCTAATGAACCGGATAGACACCAAATATTTACTTCCTGTCACAAGATTTCCCGATTTGATTTACCTGCTGAAGGGCGATTACAGAGTTCTTGAGATTGAAAAGGCCAGGGTTTCAACATATAATACAACTTATCTTGATACTCCGGAATTCCTGTTTTACTATCAGCATATAACTGGCCGGTCTGGAAGATATAAGGTCAGATACAGGGAATATGAATCAACTGGAAAAACATATCTTGAAATCAAGAAAAAAACAAACAAGCGCAGAACAATAAAATGGCGTATTGAATCCTCACCGGAACCTGAATTTCTTAATGGTAATTCACCCGGTTTTATCATGCAGCATGTACCCGTTAATTATAAAGCACTCAGACCTGTGCTCTGCAATAGTTTCAAGCGGACAACACTGGTTGGGATTAATTCAAAGGAACGTATAACACTCGATTTTAATCTCACCTTCTTTAAACCATTTAACGGAAGTGCATCAGGTCTGGAATTCCTTTCAATAGCCGAGCTGAAAAGGGAGAGGTATTCAAACTCATCACCTTTTGTTAATCTGATAAGGAAATTAAACATTCAACCTGTTAGTTTTAGTAAATACTGCATAGGGAATGTGTTAATTAACAACCCCGTCAGAACAAATGCGCTTAAAAGCGGTCTGTTACTTATTAATAAAATTGAAAATGAATACTATGATGCAATTAGCCATTAATAATATAATGCTAACTGAGGTTAAAATAATCAATATCCCGGGTTTTTTAGATCTGGCCTGGCGTTTTGCCCTGAATATGACTGTTATAATTATTTTAGCACGCGTATTATATTATTCAACAGCAAAGCGTAAAGATTATCTCTTTACCTACATTTTAATTTCAACCATTGTTTTTCTTTTATGCTATCTCCTTGAAAATGTGACTCTTCAGATTGGATTTGCTTTAGGTCTCTTTGCAATCTTTGGTATTATCAGATACCGTACCAATCAGATTCCTATCAAAGAGATGACCTATCTGTTTCTTATAATAGGCATTTCAGTAATTAATGCGCTCGCAAATTCCAAAACAAGTATCGCTGATGTCCTCTTTACTAATCTGGTCATAATATTCATAACATACGGGTTGGAGAAAATCTGGCTGCTGAAGCATGAATCATCCAAAAGGATCACATATGAAAAGATTGATCTTATCAAACCTGAGCATCACGAAGAATTGATAAAAGATCTTCAGGAAAGAACCGGGATCAGAAACATAAAAAGAATAGAGACCGGGAAAATTGATTTCCTGAGAGACACCTGCGATATTGTTATTTATTATGAAGTAAAAGAACCTGAAATAAATAATATCGAACAGGGAGAAGAGAATAAAAACGACGATGATGACGATTAAAAGAAGTTTTCTGACCCTTTTTCTTTCATCCTTTGTACTGATTTCTTTTTCTCAGGAGAAAGACTTCGGTATCTGGTGTGGTATAAATACAGAATATGATATATTCAAAAAGCTCGAGCTTGATGTCTCTGCTATGCTCCGGACGTTCAACCAGGCATCAGAAATCGAGCAGGTATTTATTGAAGGAGGCCTGACATATAAAGTAACCAAGTATCTCTCAGTTGCCGGAGCTTACAGGTTCTCAAAAACAATTGAAGAAGATGTGCAATACTACAGACGTCATAAATGGTTTGCAGATGTTAAAGGTTCTTTTGACCTCAGTGATATTTCCTCCTATGTCAGATTCAGATTCCAGGAACAGAGAAGAACCTATTATGAGGACGAGGAAGACAAATTACCACGGTATCACTGCCGGATAAAATTCAAATCAACATATAAAACACCTTCCTTCCCTGTTAATCCTTATCTGGAATTTGAATCCTTTTTGCCTGTATTTTCAGATAAGGAAAGAGTTATTGGTAAGAACCGTTTTTCTGCAGGAATAGAATACAAATTCAATAAAACTCACGCTATTGAGCTCGAATACATGTATGAGTGTGATTACATACCGCGGAAAGTATACACTAGTATAATCTGCTTAGAATATAACTTAAAGTTCTGAGAAAGGGATTTCAGCAGCATTCTCTGGAAGCTTGCTGATCTGCTCTTTTGGTCATCTTTGTTTTTGTTATATCTACTTTTTGTTGTATTGATTAACCGGATATGAAATTAAGTTACTTATTCTTCACGCTTTTATTTGGCCTATGTTCAAATATATCATCTGAAGCACAGATCATCCCCGAACGTCAATGGCCTGGTTACCGGGGTTTTATGGCTTCAGGGGTGCTCGATGGAGCAGATCTTCCTGAGACATTTGATCTGCAAAAGATGACAAATGTAAGATGGAAAATAAAAATCCCTGGCCTGGGGATTTCCAGCCCTGTGATATGGGGTAACCGATTATTTATTACTACTGCTGTCAGTGAGGGTGACAAGGCAGGATTTAAACCCGGATTGTATGGTGATGTTACTCCGGTAACAGATGCATCTGTCCATGAATGGAAGGTCTATTGCATCGATAAAAACAGTGGCAGGCTGCTCTGGGAACAGACTTCCTGTAAAGGTATTCCGAAAATAAAACGTCATCCCAAGTCAACTCATGCAAATACTACTGTAGCTACTGATGGTAATTACGTGGTTGCCTTCTTCGGGTCCGAAGGTCTTTATTGCTATGATATAAACGGCAACCTGAAATGGCAGAAAAACTTCGGTATTCTCAAATCAGTTTTCTTTACTATGAAAAATGCAGAATGGGAATTTGCCAGTTCTCCGATCATTTACGACGGTGTACTTGTTATCCAGTGTGATGTATTGGAAAATTCATTTGTGGCCGCATACGACGTTAAAACAGGCAAAGAACTATGGAAAACAGGGAGGGATGAATATCCGGGATGGTGTACACCCAATATTTATACTTATGCCGGAAAAACGTTCATTGCCGTTAATGGGTTTTTACACCGTGGCGGGTATGATTTCAAAACCGGAAGAGAGGTATGGAAAATGGCAGGAGGTGGTGACATCCAGATTCCTACGCCGGTTATAGGTGAAAATTTGATATATTTTAACAGTGCTCACGGCCGCAGTTCTCCGATCATAGCAGTTAAGAAAAGTGCAACAGAGGATATAACCCTTAAGGGTGGGGAAACAAGCAATGAGGGAGTCCTGTGGAGCATCCCCAGGGGCGGTTCATATATACATACCCTACTTCTATATAGAAACAGGCTTTATAACATCAACTGGAATGGTCAGATTAATTGTCTTGATCCCCTTACAGGTAAGGAGATTTATAACGCAAAACTTGGAAAAACAAAGAGTTTTATTGCTTCTCCTGTTGCATCCGACGGAAGAATATTCATTGTCGACGAAGAAGGAACCGTTTACATTATTCAGGCAGCCGACAGATTCAGATTGCTGCACGAGATACCAATGAACGATATCTGCATGACAGCTCCTGCAATAACTGATGGCATGATATATTTCAGAACTCAGAATAATCTGGTTGCAGTCGGGAAAAAATGATATTTCCGGAATTTTTACTCTTTTCTCAGGTTTGTGATTAATGAATCACTCCTGATAGCCCTTAATGCGATCATTAATGAAAATATTCCGGCAAGAACTACAGAAACAATCATCACAATAAGTATGTTCCACGGAATTTCGGAGCCTGATTTTAATGAAGTCCAGGTAGAAAGAAGGGCAGAGATGGTTCCGATGCAAACACCTGCCAGTAGAATAAAGATCTGCTCCCTTCCAATAATTTCTCTTATGCCTGCAAGTGAAAAACCAGTCGCCATTAAAAGGGCAAAATCCCTTTTTCTCTGGTTATAGTTTCGTATAAGAACAAATCCCAGGCCAATAACACCCAGTACCATTCCAATACCGCCAAGGATTGAAAAAACTGAAAGATAGGTGTTAGTCACCTCAAAAAATGAAGCAAGCCTTACACCTGCCGGCTCAATATAAATCCCATAGTTAGAGAACCTTTCAGCCAAAACATCCCTGTAAAAATCAGATTGATCCCGATCACCGTCAACAAGTAGAATCTGATTTCCAGAAACTGAAGGGAAATGTTTGTTGAAATTCTCAGCACTTATTATAATATTTCCCTGGAAAACAGATGCTTTTAGTCCTCCTGCAATTACGATTTTCAGTGGCTGGCCGTTCTCTGCTCGTACAAAAAGTGTATCTCCTGGCTTTATTTTAAGTCCCCATTGAAGAACAGTCTGATCCGCCACACCATAAATGATATTATTTCCTTCAGAAATATTTAATATTTCCCATGTATTTTTTTCACCTGCAGCTTTTATTTTTGTAGCAAAGGAAAATGATCCTTTTTCGATAAATGGCTGAGGGTCAATTCCTAATAGGGGAGGAGATGCTACATTGTTCAGGTTCAGACAACTGGCATCATCACCTGAGTAACGTTTAACCTGTACAAATGTCACTCCGGCAAGTCCGTCTTCATCGAGTGCGAATTCCCTTTTCCCTGCTTCACTGTTAAGGTCTTCGTCAATGGGAACTGTTGATTCACACCATAGAATATATCCTCCGGTACCACTGGATGGTTTCAGCATTTCATCGCTGATATTCATTCTGTTGACTCCTGTAATTATAACTGCGAAGATACCTGCAGCTATAAACAACAGAGGAGTAGTGGAATGAGAAGGATAGAATGAATAATAGAAAGAGGAGAGAAGGCTCCTCTTTCGGAAACTCTTTACCGAAATCTCCGGCCTCCTGATATTGAACTGCCTTGCCAGTAAAATAAGTGAGATAAACATCAGGGCACCTCCGGAAAATGAGAGAGATACCGAAACATCAGGTAAAATGACTGACAGTATAAGCAAGGTTAAGGAAAGAGAAACACTTAACAAGAAGAAGTACATACCTTTTTTCCGGGAAGGGCCTCTGAATAATCCTGTTGCAGGTCTGCTGAGACTTCTCAGGAAAACCCTTGACTTAATTATAATTATAGTAAAGGCAATTAATACTGAGAGTATAAAACCGGTTATCATTGGTTTTACAGCTATATCAGCGGTTAGTGTATTGGTCTGAACAGCACCTTCCCAGACTGAATTAAGTGCATTGATAATTAACAAATTAAAACCTGCACCAGCAAATATCCCGATTACAGATCCTGTTAAGGCAACAATACCGGATTCAAGGAACACCATTCTTCTGATCCACCTGTTTGTAAATCCAAGGGCAAATAATGTTTTTATCTGTTCCTCCTTAGTCTCAAGATGGGTCGTAACCACAAGTACCAGCAAGATCAGTGATGCCAGAATTACGAAAAACCCCAGACTGAGAAACAGAGTGCTGAAGTCTGTGCCTTCATTGGCTGCCCTTACCGACTCATTGGCAAGATCAGTAATAATAAATCCTGTCTTGTAAGGATCGAGCTCTCCTTTAAGCCTGAACCTGATCTCCTCTTCAGAAATATCTGCCGGAAACCTCATTGAAGTGACAGGACCATAGTTACTTCCCCAAAGTACCTTCCCTTTCTGATAACTGATAAAAGCTTTTGGTGTTCCTTGATATTTATTCCAGTAATCCTCGTCTTTTTTACGGATCAGATCAAGGTTTACAGGTACACCCGCATCCCATTCAGAACATGATTCACTTCCCGAAATACCCTGAAATTCAGGCATCAGTGTTGGATCAGCCCAGATGCTGTTCATATCAACTATCTGACTTATAATAAATTCGGTGCTGTCCTCAACAAGTCGGTTGGCAATATCGGGTGAATACCATGAAACCATAATCGTGTCACCGGTGTCGACACCCAGGTCATCAGCAAGCCAGTTGTTAATTACAATTTTTTCATCATCACCGGTTACCGGATATATGGTAGCCGGTAATCCGGAAATGAATGAGTAAGGTGTTGAATTACTGCCGGCTCTGAAACTGTTACCCAGGTAGGTTATTACCGGTGCCGCGGAAGGGAGGGCTCTCTCAATTTCGCCGGCAATCGGCTGATCAATAAAAACACGGTCTGAGATAATTTCATGACCTCCGGTTTTCGGTGTGAACCTGACTGTTAGGCCAATTTCTTCCAGATTCAAAATATCACGAAGCTTATTGTAAACATCATCAACAAAAATTCCCCTGTCATTTGCGATAAGTAACCTGTTGATTTCAGGAATATTGCCGGCATTATCAGTCAGGTCAGACCGGTTAATAAAAACATTCATAGGTGTTATCTGACTGATATTCAATGAAAAATTACCTGACTGATCCCCGCTCAATACCCTTCCGGTCTTCATTACAACAGAATTACCGTCACCCTGTTCAGGAGCAAACGGAGCATCTGCAGGTATAGAGGAAATATTGTTAAACCGTATGATAAGATCATCCCCGGGTTTCACTTCGAGGTAATCAGCAAGCTTGTCATTTATTGCAACTTCGCCATGGTTGACCGATATCTGATCATTGCCATGGAACGAAAAGAAAGCTGAATCTATACCATATATGTTAACTCTGAACGCGCTCTTACCAGTAATGAAATTCTGACAATAACCTTTCAATTCCAATAAACCGGCACAGGTTGCTTCTGTATTCATTGCCATTCTTCCTGTAAGTGCAGGATCAAAGTATCTCATTCCCGAGCTTACAATAATACCCGCATTACCTAACCGTTCTGATGATGACTTCGTGAGGCTGCTGCGGATAGAACTGCCCGTCATCAACGAACCGGCAATAACTGCCGAAAGCAGTATTATAATTAATACCTGATAAACTGTTGAAGATCTATTAAAAGCAATAGATTTTAATACAAGATGTAATGTACCCGGTTTCATCAGTTGTTATTTAACCTGCCGATTTATATTGGCAAGAGTTCCTTCTTTAAGTTCCAGCCTGGTTCTCATCTTTTCTGCAAGATCGCGTGAATGTGTAGCCAAAATCAGTGTTATTCCATATTCCTTGTTCATTTCAACAAGCAGGTCGCCCAGTATATCAGAGTTTCTTTTATCAAGTGAACCAGTAGGTTCATCTGCAAGCAACAGGGAAGGATCGTTTACAAGGGATCTCACAAGTGTGGCTCTCTGGGCTTCACCTCCCGAAATCTGGAAAGGATATTTGCCTGCAATGTCAGTAATACCCGTTCTTTTCATTATTGATTTAATACGATCTACCTTTTCTTTAAACTCATTATCAGATAGTTTAGACGCAAGGAGAGGTAACAGGATGTTTTCTTTCACAGTCAGGTAAGGAAGTAACAGATGATCCTGAAATACAAATCCTATATTTCTGTTTCTGTATGAAGCAGCTTCTTCAGCATTATAGCTTAACAGAGATTCTCCTTTGAAGATAATATCACCGGAATCCGGCCTGTCAAGCAAACCAATGATGTTAAGCAATGTAGTTTTACCCGATCCGGATGGCCCCGCTACCGATATCGAATCACCCTCTTTTACATGGAGATTAAGATTATTCAAAACAAGTCCCCGCTGGTGATATGATTTGCAAATACTGTTGATTGAAAGCATGACTGAATTCAGATAAAAATTTATAAAATTTTATTTGATCGAATGGTAAACATTTGAAAGTCCGTCCGACATTTTATCCAGCGAAAGCTCAGATCTTACCTTAACACTGCCGGTTTCACTCAGTTTTTTTCTGAGATCATGGTTGGTAAGAACTTTCACCAGGGATTTTGACAATTCAGAGATAGTGTCTGGAGAGTAGGTAATGCCTCCTCCGGTTATTTCCAATATCTCCGGAAATGCTCCTGTGGCAGGTTGTACTACCGGTACGCCTGCAATGTTAGCTTCGAGGACATATAATCCGTATCCATCAAGCTTACGAACAGGTACACTTATTACATCTACATCATTAAAAAACTGTGCCTTTTTATCTCCAATGAACTCGGGATATATCCTGATGCTTTTCTGGAATTCATGTTCCCTGATCTTTTTTATCTGTTTCGAAATAAACGCCTTATCATCACCTGTGTAGCCTCCGCAAACATTCAAAGTAAGACCTGGAATAAGATTTCTGGTCTTAATATCAATAAAAGCGTCCACAAGCTTATCAAATCCGTTATGTTCACTAACCCGGCAAAAATATCCGATTGCCGGCGGTCGTGACTGCTCGTCTGATTTGTCATAATCAGGAGCATCAAACCCCAGAGGTACAATGTGGATATTATCGCCTTTAACACCTGTTTTACTGATAAATAGTTCTTTAGAGTATCTGCTCGGTGTAACAAAAGCATCAACATATGTTGATTCGTCGGCCATCATTTTCCATGCTCTGTCCTGGTAGATTTCAGACATATCATTAATCCAGTCATCTTCATTCAGCAACGAGCAGACAATCTTCACATGCATCCTTTTTTTTAGCTGACGTGCCAATCCAAGGATCAGGGCATTTGACAGGTGTATGACATCAGGTTTGCCCTCACTATTCAGATAATTTATCAGTCTTTCTACCTCATCTTTACGGAAAGTAGTATCACCTTTGATCATGTTAAGCGTCAAATCTTCAAGCCCTTCTGAACGTGTAGTTCCAGCCAGGTGGGCAGCCAGTTTAAGGAACGGCTTGAGATCAAAGAATTTCTCAAGGAACATTGGCATATTTCTGAATATCCTCACCTTTTCTCTCAGGTACATTGAAATTGCACCAAAAAAGACATTCGTATCCATTTCATGGTCTTTATCGACATCTTTATCGGGTGGAAGATATAGAGGAATAGCTTTTGCCGTAGTGCCAGGCACCTTTCTGATAGCTTTAACATAAAGCATGTCGCGGTAGCAGTTGGCACAATAAAATGAACCTCCCGAACCTGTTATGAGATATACAATTTTCATAAATTATTTTTTTATTCCAAATGCAAGCAATCTTCCATCCTCCGAGAGAATAAAAAACTTACCCCTTATTACCGCAGGAGAACTGCTCAAAGGAACTCCTGTATTAAAGCTCCATAGTTTCTTACCGTTCTTTATGTCAAGTAAATAAACATTCCCATCCAGACTAGTGAAAAGAACCTGTGATTGTGTGATAACTGCGGATCCGATTATCTGACCATTAGTCCGGAATTTCCATTTTAACTTTCCATCAGCCGGATTATAACAATAAAGATACTTATCCTCACTGCCAACGATCACTTCACTCGTACTGGCGGCAGGAATGGCCATAATTGCACCTGATTCTCTTCCAGCCGGTATTTTCCATGGCATTTTTTTTGATTTGAGATCAAGAGAATAGATAGTACCGTCATAATCACCAAAGTAGGCAACATTTGCCACGACTGAAGGAGAAGCAGCGATGTATCCGCCGATATTTGCAGTGTCCTTCTGAATTCCTGTTAAAGGATCAATGATTCTTATAACACCATCACATCCTCCGAAAATTATTCTGTTGCCCGAAACTGAAGGAGTTCCGTTTATATAGTTAGCAGATTCAACTTTCCACATCAGTTTACCGTTATCCGGATTAACACAATGAAGAAAGTAGTCGTAGCTTCCAACAACTATTCCGGCTTTATTTCCTATTTCCCATGCATTTGCTGATCCGGATATCTGGTTATCAGTTTTATAGGACCACAGTAACCTCCCTGAGGTCATATCAACTGCCTGCAGAATTCCGTTGTTGGTTCCAATTATTACTTTTTTCTCAAAAACCATGGGTGGAGCCTCAATAGCACTTTCTGTATCAAATCTCCATTTTATACGGCCATCAGTTGTAACTGCGAACAATGTTCCTTTATCGTTGCCGAAAAAAATGGTTCCTTCACTAATAACAGGAGAGGATTTTGTTCTTATTCCTGTTGCGACACTCCATAAAAGGGCAGGAGGAGAGGGAAGGTCAAATTCAGTCCGTCCTGTGAGTTCAGGACTTCCTCTGAAAACCGGCCAGTTTGAACCAATACCCTGACCAGTTGCAGGATTTAGGAATAACAACATTATGCAAATAAATAGAATACTCCTCATAAACCATAACTTATTCGTTAAACTTACTTAGCGCCCCTGTAGGGCATATGTTAATAACCTCATCACTCTTTGTTTTCAGTATATCTTCAAAAGTTGCTGTCAATGGCTCTGATAATATAGTAATAAACCCTCTGTTCAGGAAACAAAGAGCAGGCATTTCACTGTCATCCTCACATATCCTTACGCAAAGACCACACTTTATACATTTTGCATTTTCAAAAATCAGGCCAGTCTGTTGATTTATTTTCTTTTCGATAGGATTACTGATTATCTTACCTCTCGGATCCTTAACCGAGTACTCTTCGGCCAGTTCCCTTAGTCTGCAATCTTCTGCGGCCCGACAATCACAGTGCATACAGTTTTCAGCCTCCCTTACTAGATCATCAAATCCGGAGATCTCCCGGCAACGGGTCCCGTCCCCTTTACATTCTTTTAACCATTCATTCAGTTCAGGCGGACCAAGCTTACCTATCCGTGAAGAAAACCGTTTTTTAAGAGTCCTGGTCTTTTTTGCCTGACTAACCTCATTGGAATATTTATTTAATTGATCATCTGCATTTTGAATAATGTTATCTTTATTAATACTTTTAAAAACAAATAACTGTATATTCCTGATTGAAACAGGGGTGTCCACCTTCTTTCTTCTACATGCATTTTCACAGTAACCGGGACATGTAGTACATAATATTTCAGGTCCGGTCAGTTCAGTTTGCGAAAGCTCTTTTACACCTTCAATATCTCCTGCGATGGCAAGTCTGTTCATCAGAGGTATGTTAAGTTCTGCAGGGCACACAACCCTGCAGGGGGCTTCACATTCGGCACGGTGCTCATAAAGCAGAAGTTCAATCGCTTTTTTTCTCATGGCAATTACTTCTTCACCGGAAGTATCAATATCCATACCGTCATGAACCAATGCTGAACATGAAGGGATGTATCTATCTGTTTGTTTGTCCTTTACTATACAAATAAAACAGGAAGTATAATGTGGTAATCCCTCCTTGTGGCATAATGTGGGAATATTGATACCAGCTTTCTTAGCCACGTTAAATACCGTAGTTCCTTCCGGAGCTTCCAGTTCAGTATTGTCAATTTTCAACCTGATCATGGATATTTATTATTTCTATTGCATCTTCAGGACAGGTTACCCTGCAGTTATCACACTTGGTGCATAGCTGGTTGTCTATTTCATGCTTTTCATAAGGTCTGAAAGCTATGGCATTTACGGGGCATTCCTGGGAGCATTTTGTACATCCTGTACATTTGTCTGTAATAATATACTTTATGAGGTCTCTGCATTTACCGGTAGGGCATATTCCTCTTGTATGTGCTTCATACTCTTCCCGGAAATACCTTAATCCCGTAAGTATCGGATTAGGAGCCGTTCTTCCGAGACCACACAGACTCCCTGCCTTAACTGATAAGCAGAGCGATTCCAGTTCATCAAGATCTTCAAGTGTTGCCTCTCCTTTGCTCAACCTGTCTATAATATTTAGCATCAGTTTCGTACCAACCCTACAGAAAGTACACTTTCCGCACGATTGCTTATGTGTAAAAAGAAGAAAATACTTTGCCATATCAACCATGCAGTCGGTATCATCCAATACAACCATTCCGCCTGAGCCCATCATAGCTCCCAGTTTATTAAGCTCTTCGTAATCTACAGGTGTATCAGCCAGACTTTCAGGAATACAACCGCCTGACGGACCACCTATCTGAACAGCTTTAAATTTCCTGTTTCCAGCTATACCACCACCAATCTTTTCAACAATCTCCCTGATTGTGATTCCCATAGAAACTTCAATCAATCCTCCTCTTGCTATTTTCCCGGCAAGTGCAAATACTTTTGTTCCCTTGCTGTGAGCTGTTCCTATTGCATGGAAAGCTTCCGGACCATTATTCAGTATCCATGGAACGGCAGCCATTGTTTCCACATTATTAACAAGTGTCGGATGCCCTTTAAAACCTCTTACAGCAGGGTAAGGAGGCCGTAAGTGAGGAGTTCCCCTTCTTCCTTCAAGGGAAGCAATGAGGGCGGTCTCCTCTCCACAAACAAATGCACCTGCGCCCTCAAATATTCTGATATCAAAGGAAAAATCTGTACCTGCGATATTCTTACCCAGAATTCCTTTGCCGTAACACTGATTTATTGCATTTCTTACCCTGTTCACTGCCAGAGGGTACTCCGCACGAATGTAAAAGATACCGTTACCGGCACCTGTTGTATAACCTGCAATTATCATTCCCTCAATAATTCTGTAAGGAAATGATTCAAGCAACATCCTGTCCATAAATGCTCCAGGATCTCCTTCATCACCGTTGCAAACCACATATTTGACGCGGTCACTGGTATCCATGGTTACTGTCCATTTTTTAGCAAGTGAAAATCCGGCTCCCCCTCTTCCCCTGAGACCGCTTTGAGTCAGTATTTTAATAATATCTGTCGGCTTCAGCTGTTTAAGAGATCTATTAAGTGCGTCAAATCCGCCCAGCTTAACATACTCATCAAAAGAGTCGGGTGACAATACTCCACTATGATTTGTTGCAATGTGAAACTGGTTGTTGAGAAAATTGTTAAGGTATTTCTCCCTTATTTCACCCGGAATATTAACAGGACTCTTAACCTTATGATCAGACATAAAAGTGTCGACAATATCACTTATCCTGAATTTGATCCTTTTGTTTAAAGACCTGGGCTTTATATGTTTAAGAATGATCTCCTCAACCTGATCTTTACGTACTTTGGTATATCTGACATTCTGATCACTACCTGTTACTATCTCAAGAAGGGGAGTCTGGTTGCAGACACCAACACAACCAACAGGTTTTATTCTTATGTTAAGATCATATTCCTCTCTTGTTCTGATGAGTTCTGACAGTATTTCCTTGCTTCCCCCGGCGACACAGCATGATCCGAGTCCTATTCTTACCTCTGCATCTATATCATCTTTTATATCAATATCTTCAGATAGTTTATCTTTATCAATACTACATAGAAAATCATCAAGTATTTCCTGAGCTTGGGTAGGTTTTACATGGCCGTATGTTTTACCGTCTATCTGTACAACAGGAGCAAGGGTGCAGCATCCTAGGCAGGCAACTTCCTCAATTGAAAAAAGATTGTCGGGAGATGTATTACGGGAATCATCAATTTCCAGAGTTCTTGTAAAAGCGTCTGAAACTAGTGTTGATCCCTTGACGTGGCAGGCTGTTCCCGTACAGATCTTAATTATATGCTTACCAGCCGGAATGTGACGGAACTGGGAATAGAAGGTGGCAACACCTGAAAGCTGTCCGGGAGTAATCTCTGTTATTTCACAAATGTGTTTCAATGCTTCGGAAGGGAGATAGTTTAGTTGTTTCTGAACCTCCTGAAGGATAAGAATAACCTTTTCCTTTTCACCTCCTGTCCGTTTGACCACTTCCCTGACAACTCCGGTTATATCCGCTTCGCCGTTGTAACTACAGGCACAATTATATGTTTGACTTTCAGCCAACTTATTACTATTTTTTTGATATACAGTAGAGATCGTTCTTTGCTCTGATAAAAATCTCCTTATCTGAAAAAGCAGGAGTACAATCAGTTGCCTCACCAAGAGCAGGTTCTGCCACAAACTGGTATTCTGCTTCTGCTCTCACAATATGCATAACACCGCTACGGTCAAGAAAATAGACCATATTATCAGCAATCACTGGAGAAGCATAAAACTGATCTCTGAAGTATTTCGTCCAAAGAGTATCTCCGCTTTCTGCATTATAGCAGGCAACATCGCCGTAACCAGTCGCTATGAACAGGAACTCATCATTTGCCACCGGACTTGAAACATCAGGGGTGAAATAATTGTCTTCCCATACTATTTTTGCATTCTGACCAGGTTCTATAGCTACGAGATTTACATAATCAGTTACAGCATAGACCATTCTGCTGTTTACTGCAACTGATGGTGCAACATCTCCATACATGCAATCAACTGACCATAATTCTTTTCCTGATACAGGATCATAGCCTGTAACATAAGGATTTCCATTAATTATTACCTGTGCCTGCCCATCGAAAATTCCAATAACAGGGGAGGACCATGAAATAGTTCCCTGTCTGGGTGTTTCCCATTTCAGTTCACCAGTATTAACATCAAAAGCAATAATTGATAACTTATCAATATCATCATACTTAACAATTAGCAAGCCTTCGTAAATAATTAAAGATGAAGAATATCCATATATGTTCTCAGGCAACCCTATGTTTTTCGACCATTTTATATTTCCATCAGTATCAGCGCATACAAGATTGCCGTTTGCAAATACAGCACAGACCTCGTTGCCGTTAGTGGCAACAGTCGATACAGCCATACCTGCATCCGGATCCATTTCAGGTATTTCTGATGGTTCTCCGGGTATATCCGAACCTGAAACTGTCCAGATAATATTTCCTGTCTGTTTATCTATACAGTAAATCTCGCATTGCAAACCTTCAGCACCGGTAATAAAGATTTTATCTTCCCATATCACAGGAGAACTTTTTCCCGGTTTTGGAATCTCTGTCTTCCATTTGATATTATCTCCATCCTGGCCACTCCATTCAGTTGGATAGCCGGAACCACCGGCGATACCACGACTGTCCTGTCCCCTGAAAAAAGGATAATTTGTTTTATCGGGCTTAAATTCAGCACTTTGTCGTGTCTCTTTTGCTTTTCCTGTAAGGCCCGGATGTGAGGAGAGAGTATCTGGCAGATTGTTTCTAAGAATAAAAGAAGCAAATATTGCTACTACAAAAATAACTGAGGATGTAATAATCAGGGAGTTACCTGTTTTACTTCTTAGTCTTAGTGGATCAGTTTTTTTACCAGGTTCTTCCGGAACAGATCTCTCATTACCGGCAATAAGCCTGTGGCATAGAATAAAAACCACAGCACCAGCCAGTAGAAGGTACGACCCTGTCTCAACCTGCCATCGTGACGAAAAATAAGCTTTTCTGGCCATCAGATCAATTGCTCTTACCTGCTCGGCATAATTTGCATTGGAAGGATCACTGTCATACTGCTCCTTTACTGAAACTAAAACAGGATTTTCCAGAGGATCTATAGTCTTTAGCTGTACAAGACTGAAAATCATAGTTAAGGCAACAATCAGGCTGAAGCCGGCAGCTACGTTGCCTATTCCCCGCAGTAACCGTATGTCGTTGTCATTAAGTTTCATACTCTGATTCTGGTTTAGGTTTGACCGGACAATATGTAAAACATCTTCCGCAACTGAAACACTTTCCCTGATGCGGTTTATATTCTGTTCTCCCATTTCGTATGGTAAGGGAAAACAGACCTATTCCCAGCGATAATCCAAGAAATATTCCTGCCCATAGAGTTGCTTTCCTGTACCGGTTTATTGTGTTTATTTCATCAGTGAATAATTCATCTTCAGTCTTGCCTGATTCCTTAAAAGCCACAGCAGCATTGGATATTGCAGCAATCCCTGTCTCATTTTCAAGCCTTATTTCCTTAGCAAGCCTGACATTACTATGTACTCCGGCAAGCTGCGACGAAAGCATAAAAACAGTCAGGGCACCTGCCGCGGCCAGAACCGGTATCATAAGAAAATATATTGCAAATTTTTTTCTTGATTTTGAAGTATTTTCAATGCTGGATCCATTATCAGAGGGAATTATTGCATCATACGGACATGCTTCCTCACAAAGTCTGCAATTGGTACATTCAGCCGGTGTTATGGTAAGATGCCTGCCAGCAAATCTTGAGCAGATATTCAGAAGTACACCGTAGGGACACAGGTATCTGCAATAGGGTCTGTTGATAAATATCCCGACAAGCAACAGAAGGACACCGAATATTATCATTGTATAGGGTGCATCAAGCCTGAAGATACCTACAAATGGATCATACCTGCAAATGATAAACTGGCTGTTGGTTGATGCAAAAAGTACAGCCAGTGCCAAGTAAACGAATGGAATCATTGCAAGTGTTGCCTCAACATTAGCGGGAAGCCTGATTGGTCGTAAACCTGTGAGTTCCTGGATAGCTCCGAGCGGACAGACCCCGGCACAAAAAACCCGTCCGTATAAAAGCGCGAAAACAAGCGGAATAATAAAAAACATCAATACTGACAATGGAATTGAATAACCATTATTAAAGAGTGCCAGAGCAACATTCTGAACTGATCCTACAGAACATATACAACCCCCTCTGTAAAAGCCAAAATAGGCAAGAGAGAAAAGGGACATCCAGACAAGTCCCTGCCGTGAACGCTTCTTTAAGGCCAGCCATGTGGTTATTACCAGAGCAATTACAAGAACCCCAGTATCAATATATTCCCATGCCGGATGACGTGGTGAAGACAACTGTTGCTCAGGATGAGTATACTCCGATTCAAATTCCGGTCTTGGAAACCTGTCCTGAGCATATATAATAACATGCCAGGTCAGTAGGATGAAGAATAATATATACGGGAGTTTATTTTTCAAATTCAGAGGGTTGTTGGTTATTGGTTATTCGTTATTGGTTATTCGTTATTTGTTATTGGTTATTGATATTGTAGAGATGTTGCATGTAAGGTCTGTGCAACTATGATATTTCAATTTTATCTTTCTCGAGATACGGACTATCCGCCGGCACCCTTATTACCGCATCGGACGGGCAACTGCGTGCAATTGAGCATTCGTTGCAGTTTGCGCACAGATCCTGTTTGATCTGTAGATATAACGATCCGTTTCCAAAATCGCGGCACCCTTTGACACACTTACCGCATGCGTCACAAAGATCCTCATTAATAGTATACTGGAAATACGGTTCCTCAACAAATTTCCTTGTAATTGCACTTGTAGGACATAGTTGATTTTCTGCACCTGTGCTTATTGTTCTGACACCCTGCCGGAGATATCCCCCACACAGGTCACAGTAACCGCACATCTCAAAGGCATGGACACATTTAACCGCTGAAGGGGTACGTACACAATTTGTCTTGCACTGTCCGCATTGTGTGCATTTGAAAGGATCGATCTGCCAGACATACCCCGTAGCTTTTGCCTTTCGGGCAAGAAAAACAGGTATGAGGGCTAGAGGAGCTGCCAATATCACCTTTCCTGCTTTTCTGACAAAATCCCTCCTGTTCTGGTACTTGTTTCTTTCTTTTTCCATGATAAGCACAATTAAAACCTGGTACAATCTGATTCATCTTTACATGAATCTTTATAAGGACATCCGGAACAGTCTTTACCTGTGACTATTTTACTGCCAAGTAAAATAACTATCAGGGACATCAGTGCAAGCAAGGTTATCCGAATAAATTTCTTAACAAACTCAATTCTCGACATTTGTATTATCTTATTAGTATATTTTTGTCCCAGTCCATTCTTTCATACATTATTAATTATTTCCCTCTCCGGGGAAAAAAAGGGGGATTTTTCCCCAAGTATCAGTATGTCATTTTCTGGTGAATATATAAAGTTTCGAATCTGCACTGTTTGCTCCGTATATAGTTTTGCCATCCTGTGATGCTATATCCAATGGTGCAGAGGCCACAAAATCATTCTTTGAAGAAACAAATTCAACAAATTCGCCGGTCGGTTTCAGGATTTTGATACGGTTAATGCCCTTTTCAGCAGTAATCAGACCTTCCGGAGTCAGATAAAAATGAGCCGGATTACAACATCCGCAAAATGCTTCCGGTGCCAGTCCTGGAGTTCCGAAATAATCAATTAATCTGCCATCAAATGTCCATGTTTCAACTCTGTGATTTCCTGTATTTGCTACAATAAGGGTATTACCTCCTGCAAGCGCAACATCAAAATAAGGACTAGGAATGATGAACTTATCGCCGGCCTGGCCGACCATGTAAATAACTTCACCGTTCTTCTTAAGAATAAAAATCCTTTTATTGGCAGCATCAGCAAAGGCAACATAATCATCATTTGAGGAAACGGATGTGATAACCGGATCCTTTTCATAAGGACCCCATTCCTCGATTATTTCACCTTTCGTGTTAACCAGGAGTATTGTTTCTCTTGTAGAGGCATATAAAATATTACTGTTGAAAGACATGGAGGTAATAATATCCGGAGTTTTAATATTCCAGATCCTGTTCAAATTACTGTCATAGCAGGCAATAAATGAATCTCCCCCGATATACAGGTCACCTGTTCCTGTCACAGCGACAGCTTTGAGTGTCCCATCTGTATAATCAAGGACATCTGAAACAACCCACTGGTCAATTGGTTGGAGGGGCTCAACTATTGGTTGTTCTGTTTCTTCGGACTGTTTATTATCCCTGAAAGTAGCAGTATCCCATATCATAAAAACGATAAAGATGAGGATAATAAAAACGGATATAAATGCTATAACTTTATTATTCATACTCAGTTAATTTTGAAGTCCAATATCGAGACATACAAGATTCCTTGAATCTCTCATAATGAGATAGTTACCAGCAATAGCCATAGGTCCCCAGGCTTCAATTCCGTCAAGGATACTGTGACTTGAGACTATAGAAGCACTGGCCTCTTCCATCTTAAATAAATAGAGATTAGCGTCATCATCCAGAAGATAGAGTTTATCTCCGCTCACTAAATAGGGACCGAGTCCACGACCAAACCTGTTTTCCTTTCCGCTTGACCAGACAGGATTAAGAAGATCTGATTTATGATAGCATGTCAGTTGTCTTTTAAGTTCACCTGAATTTTCAGGCATCAGGCACCAGATATAATCCCCGATAAAAACCGGTGTCTGCTGGTCACTTGATATTCCTTCGGCAGACTTATGTTTTTCTGTTACTACTGCTGAATATTCTGATCCGTCGTAGTTGATGGTTATCCGCGCTGCGCCTGCTCCGTACGCTCCGAATACCACCATATTATTATTCCCCAGAAAGAGCGGAGAAGCTGCTACTATAGCAGGTCCCCAGTCAGTTGTGCGCCACAACAGTCTGCCTTTATCCTCCCCCTCGGCAGATACTCCGCAAACACCTCCAATACCATGATAAACAAACATTTTCCTGCCATGTATCTCCATTGGCATTATTGAACAGTGCGACATTCCGAGAGAATCCGGATTAGGTGTTTCCCATATAATATCCCCGGTGGCACAATCAACTCCTATCATCAGTGCCAGGCCTCCGGGAGCCAGGACTGCAACGTCATTATCAATCAGGGGGCATTGACCGGTATAAAAGTCGGGTGTTACACCTCCTTTAAGTTTTCCCGGTACAGAGTATTCCTTCTCCAGGTCGATTGACCAGAAGAGGTTTCCATTTAACGGATCAAGACACATAACATGTGACCGCGGTCCGATCGTAACAATGTAATCATCTGTTACCGCAGGAATGGTTCTTGAATAACCGTGATTCCTTTTAAGTTCAACATAATACCATCTTCGCCACAATTCGGTACCGGTCTTTAAAGAGAAGCATCTCAGCATATCTGCTTCTCTTCTTTCGTTGTAATCAAGAACGTAAACCCTTCCGTTGTGCACTGCTGCTCCTGCATACCCTTCCCCAAGTGTGGTTCTCCATATCACCGGCAGGCCATCAGAATCCCATGTGTCAGCGAGGGGAATTGTGTCTTTGTTTATATTGTCAAAATCCTTTCCTCTGAACCTGGGCCAGCTACCGGCAATATATTCATCGAAGATATTCAATGAATCAAAGAATTCTCCAATTATGACAGATTCTGATCTAGGCTTAAATTCAGGTCTGTTGTCCATACCCGGAACCCTCGATGAAAAATCGGTCGGATAGTCATTAATAAATAACCACCAGATAAGCATTCCCGCAAAACAAATTGCAGTGAATCCGGTAAAAAGAGTCCTATTTTTCTTTAATATCATATGCCATCAGGGCTTTGCCATGTCTTATAAACAAAATACCATTATGAATCACAGGGTGAGCCCAGTACGGACCAGAACCCAGGTCAACCCTGTGCTGATAGAACAGATCGACGGCATCGACTCTGAGTCGCTTGAGGGAGGCCTCGGCAACCTGCCTGATATGCTCCGGCCGGCTATCAAGGCCAATCCACTTCGGCCCCCCGTTGGGATCAAGTTTGAAACCGAGGCCTAGAGCCGAAACTTCCAGTCCGCTATTCCCCAATTTCCGTTTTTGAATTTTCTTAACCATGACTATTTGCTTTGAAATATCGGGCAAATTTAAACAAGGAACCGATCACAAAAAAATAAAAACCAAATAACAACTTGAATTCTCTTTTATAAAATTCTTCTATTTTTTCAATTTTATCCATCTCACAAATCTACAAATATCAAATAAATTTTAAGTATCGCTCACCATCCATGCTTTAAACTCTGCGGCTCTGTTTTTACTTATATAGATCCGTTCGGGAGGTTCTATATCAAGAATAATCAGCAAACGGCTATCAAACCAGATCGTAATATTCTTAACGCTACTCCGGGCAATAATAAATTGTTTTATCAAAGTTCAAGGGATCCTTGGATTCAAAGATCCCTTGTAGTTACTTTGCTTTAATGTTGTAAGCAATTGGCACTGTTCCATGCCGGATATGCAGTATTCCATCCTGAATGACAGAATGTACCTAATGCGGACTTTCTCCTTTTTCCTTTTTTTATCAATTGATTACAGGAATCACCTGGCAACTTTGACACACATTAGCCGGCTTTGATCCCGGATCAGGAGCTTGCCGTCGGTAAGTGCCAGCGGTGCCCAGTTTTGCGTTCCATACTTTGTATTCAGGCCTTCTGCTACAACAAGTAACTTTGCTGATGCAAGCGGTTTGAAACCGGATGGATCAGGCTCTATAAGATACATAGTATTGGCTCCGTCAGTAGCCAGTATCAGTCCGTCAGCCAGAATCATACTGCCTTTATCGAACAAAGGTGAACGTGTTGTTTTCCACATGATCTTGCCATCCATGTTCATACATACCAGGCCGTCACGTCGACTATTGGTTGAAAATTGTCCATAGAAATAACCATTATGTAATATCGGCGGTTTGGTATGTTCACCAAAATCATTATGCTTATAAAGCTCTTTAACGCTGTAGGAGCCATCTGCCTTTTTTTCGACTTTTATCATGACCGTACCAAGTTCGTATCCCCCTGCAACAAGCACTCTGCCCTCACCGGCATCAACTGCACTCGGCACCGGAATATGACATTGCCAGTCCGCATATTCCCACAGGATTTCCCCGGTGAGGGATTTAATTCCAACGATTTTACCATTGCCGCCACCGCGTTCTGAAGCGGTTACCATAACAACATGGTCCTCTCCGCCAACTTTTACGATTGCCGGGCTGACATATCCGACAGGACCAAGAGATGGCGTTTTCCATTTCACATTGCCGTTAAGTTTCTGGTAGGCCACAACACCTGCCTGAGGGGCCTGCGAAGCCACAATAAGCAAATCACCGTAAACCAAAGGACACTGAGTAATTGCCCATGTCGGAATTCGACCGCCACCGTAATCCGTCCAAACGTTCTTATTCCAGACGGGCCTGTGTGTGTTGATGTCTATGCAATACAGGTCGCCGTTGTGACCACACGAATACACATGATTGCCGTCCACAGTCGGTACGCTTCGGGAGCCGGGAAACATAACAGACCCGGGAGCATCATAACTAAACCTCCATAGTTCTTTACCATTGGAAAAGTCAAAACACCGCATGATATCGCCAACCTCGTCATTTCTATCCAGTAAATAGACCTTGCCGTCTTTGATAACAGGTCCGCCAAAACCGGGGCCCACATCAACAGTCCATAGAACTTCCGGACCGTTCTTTGGCCAGGAGCGCAAAATACCTTTCTGGTCTGACGTACTATTTCTGTTGGGGCCTAGATACTGGGGCCAGTCTTGTGCGTAGACATTCGCTATGCTAACTAATAAGATAACCAACGTAATATAGATCTTACTTTGTTTCATTTTCATTACTCCTTTCTTTTTTGTTAAGTAATTTATTAATCAATAAACATTAAAACTTTGATCATAGAATCACTGCCAAAACATGCCCCAATGATACATTTATTATCATTTTACCCCGCCATTCACTGAAGTCTTGAGCTTCAATACTGCCGTAAAGCAACGATACCGGGCACCTTGAACCGTGATCGAAGCTCTTACCCATATGGCTATAAGGAATGAAGCCGATATCGAGTTTCTCTAATGAAGGTAGTTAGCCTTGCGCCTTAATATCATACACCATAAGCGCTTTTCCGTGTCTGATATAAAGGAAACCATTATGAATCACAGGATGTGCCCAGTATGGTCCGGAGCCTTTATTAACAGTGAAACTGCTGATCAGATCAAATTTATCCGGTGTTGCTTTAACTAATCCGACTGAGCCTCTTCTTTCGTCATACACATAAAGCATACCTTCAGATGAAATAATTGAACCTTTACATTGCCAGTGTTCTTCATACATTCTCTTTCCTGTTTCCCATTCAATGCAGCACCAGTTCCCATCATTGTTAGAAAGCCAATTTGCTCCATAAAGGTATCCATCCACCAGAACAACACCTCCATGATGAACATCGAGAACAGTATCTGTCCAGTCCACGGTCACATTATTGCCGTCATCAGTAAGGCTTAGCAGTACCGCTCCGGTATCATACCCTCCTGTCACATATATTTTCCCGTCGTGATAAAGAGGGGTAACGCATTTGATAAAAGGCAGACCAGGCCAACGGTTATGATATCCTGAATGATCAACCGTCTCTTCATGTTTGATCTTCCACAGAATTGTTCCATCTGATGCATCTACTGCAAAAATATATGATAATGAAACATTTACAATCATTTTTTTGCCTGCATATTCTATCAAAATAGGAGAAACATATCCCGGTTTGGAATCAATACTTTCTGATTTCCAGATCAATTCCCCGGTGGTTTTATCAAGTGCAATAGTCATGGTTTCAGGACCGCCAGGAGAAAAGTAAACCTTTTCGCCGTCAATTATCAGCGATTCTGCTATTCCCCATTGCCCATAAGTTCCTTCATGTATCTCGCTGGCTTTCAGGGACCAGATAATCTCCCCTGAAATGCCATCTACGCATGCCAGATCGCCAAATCCGCTTGATACATACACCCTGTCTCCTTCAACGGTTGGAGTACAACGGCTCTCGGGATTTGATTCATCCCATGGCCGGCCAACTGTTGCTTGCCATTTTATTTTTCCAAGCGGGTCGAGAGCAACCAGGACATCATTCTCACCATCGTAACCGGTAGTATAGATTGTATTATTACCAAAGGTTACCGAAGAGTGCCCTCGAGGCAATTCAGTGTTTAACCATAACATCTCAGGGCCCTCTTCCGGCCATGATGTAAGTAATCCTGTCTCCGCTGAGATACCTGTCCTGTTCTCCTCCCTCCATTCGCTTATCAACTGCTCATCATTATCAATTCTTACCGGATGCACTTCCATTATGGAAGGGTCGGATTTGATCACTAAATAAATGGCATAACCTATTACAACAATTATTATTAGTGTAAGGATTACAAGAAAACTTCTTTTCATGGTAATATTTTGTTAAAGATTTTTTTTGAAATCCCAAAATTATCTATTTTAATGAATAAACTGCAAGATAATCTCCATGTCTAACAAATAACCTGCCTTTATTTATTACAGGATGAGCCCAGTATGGTCCTGTTCCCTTTATTACCCGAAATTCGCTTACAACCTCAAGCTTACTGCTGTTAGGTTTTACCAGTCCGACATGTCCCCATCTTTCCTCATATAAATAAAGCATACCGTCAGCGGAAATTATTGATCCCTTGTTGTACCATCTTGTTATCCACATCGTTTTCCCTGTAGTCCAGTCTACACATATCCATCTCCCCATCGAATTATTATCATGGGTGGAGCTGTACAAATAATTACCTATAAGAACCATTCCTCCGACATGAGGATTTATCTCAGGATTTCTCCAGACTAGTTCCGGGTCCTTGCCATCATTGTTTAACTTGATTTTTGCTGCAGTTTGACCATACCCGTTGGCAGCAAATAAAAAACCATCTTTGTAAATTGGTGTTTGAATGTAGTTTCGGCCATCACTAGGGTCATCATTTACCGACTTGAAATTGAATTTCCAGAGTATTTTGCCATTTGTTGCATTTACTCCGATTATCCATGTCGGAGTATGTGTTATAATAACCTTCCTGCCATTTCTTTCGATAAGCAGGGGATTTACATACTGTGATTCCTCGTTCAGCGATTCGGTTTCCCATACTACGTTTCCGTTATCGACATTGAATGCCACCATGGCTGCGATATTGCCGCCCGGTGTTACTATTACCTTATTATCTACAACAACAGGTGATTCAGATATACCAAAACGAGGAACCGTTGCCTTGTACTTCGTATAATAATCCACTGTCCAGAGTATTTTCCCATTCGTGGAGACGCAGGTTAATTCACCCGATCCGCTTACTGCAAAGATTTTCCCGTTTGAAAAGGTCGGAGTACAACGGCTTTCTGGATGATTTTGAACCTCTAATATGGTTCCATATTCCACATCCCACTTTTTCTTTCCCTCCTGGGTAAAAGCCGTAAGTACATCTTTATCTCCTCTGATGCCTGTTATATAGACGGCATCATTTGTAACCGTAGCACTGGAATTCCCTAATCCAATACCTTCTGCCTCCCATAGAAGCGAAGGGCCATCTGCGGGCCATTCCTTCATCAACCCGGGTTCCCTGTAAATACCTGTTCTGTCGGTTCCGCGAAAACCATACATAGTCTGCCCCGATGAATTACTGTACAACAGTGAAACCAATAAAATTGCCGGAAATAATCTAAATATTTTTCTTTTCATGACTTGTACTTTTTAAAATGAGCCGCAAGATAAAAAAACCATTTAATTGTAAGCTGATTCACATCCATAGGGTGTAAATTTTAATAATTTTTAACAACATTCATACTTTTAGAACTTTAAAACGAAAACTTAGAGTTTTAAAACGAAAAACATGGTATTTATCATATTAATAAATGTAACAATTATCTAATATATAATTATCTTTTATAAGATATATTTGCTTTTTATTTAATAAATTTTAATAATATTGCAATTTTAATTAATGTAATGAATAATATATGTGCGGAATAGTTGGAGTATTTGATCTGAAAGTAAATCATACGGAACTAAGAACAACAATCCTGAAGATGTCTAAAAAGGTAAGGCATCGGGGACCTGACTGGTCGGGTATTTTTGATTGTGAAAAAGCAATTCTTGCCCATGAAAGGTTATCAATAGTTGATCCTCAATC
>Ga0307439_1000101_pt1 | contig 59192 bp, 45 predicted proteins | sample SalMarWE160490MG_FD_202142 | JGI IMG/M metagenome (GOLD analysis project Ga0307439, IMG submission 202142) | Salt marsh sediment microbial communities from the Plum Island Ecosystem LTER, Massachusetts, United States - WE1604-90 | ecosystem: Environmental > Aquatic > Marine > Intertidal zone >... | reverse complement strand
CTCTGAACCCAGGTGGGGAATTCTTTTGGCCCCAGGTGGGGAATTATTCTGACCCTAACTGGGGAATTATCCTGACCCCAACTGGGGAATTCTTCTGGACCTCGACAGCATCGTTTGGTACTTTTTATACTGTTGTTTTCGAACGCATATACGGTAAACAGAAAGAACTAGATAATCTTGAATTAAATGGTTTTTTAAAATGGGGAAAATCTTTAGGTCAGCTTCACAAAGTAATCAAAGAAATCCCTAGTACGCTTGAAATAAAAAGAAAAACACATGAGCAACTTTTTGAGAATTTAATTATTCAATATCCACCAAAGGATGAAATTGAAACAAAGGAGATAGAAAGTATTAGAGCTTGGATGAAAACGCTTACAAAAAATGACAATGATTATGGAATAATCCATTATGATTTTGAGTTAGATAATATAATATGGTCGAATAATGGATTATATATCATAGATTTTGATGATGCTATTTATTCTTGGTTTGTAGCGGATATTGCTTATGCATTAAGCGACCTCTTTGATGAAGGTGAAAAAGTAAATATTAATGATAAAAAGTTTTTACAGTTTATCAAAGGTTATAGAGAAATGGAGCATATTTCGGATGAACAAATTGATCAAATCCCCGGATTTTATAAATATCATAATTTTATAACTTACAAAAAGTTAGAAAAATCTATTGATCTTACAATAGATGATAAAAATCCTGACTGGATGAATGATCTTATTTTAAAACTTGAAGGGTTTAAAGAATCATGCTATAATAAATTTAAAGAAAATGGTAAGACTTAAGCTGTTTTAGTTTACACAAAGTACATCCATTTACGTTTGTAAGCATTAAAGAAGGAGCGGAACACTTGATGTAACAACGAGTACCCAGCTTCACTTCGTTTCGCACAAATTGGCTACCGTTGGTCGCCAAATTCAGGTACTTGCGAAACGTTAGCTGCAATAATTTTAATTGAGGTTAAAAATAATGAATCAAGAAGTGTTTTTTAAAAAAGAAGACTTGAAAACACCGACAGTATTAGTTTTTATTGCAATTTATATTTTTGCGCTTGTGTTAGTTTTCTTAAATGAACCGGAAAACGCATTAACTTATATCGGTTTAAGCATTGGTATATTATTCCTTTGCTGGTGGATAGTTGATCTGACAAAAAAGATAACAATTCAGGATATCAAAATTAAAAGGCCCGGATTTGAACTTATAATTGGGCTCCTGATTCTTATTATCTGGGATTATCTACCTTTGCCAAAAATTGACTTTGGAGATAAATGGAATATTGGAATGATTATAAAGAAAACAATAATATTCGTAGGTTTACCTTTTCTATTTTTGAAGTTTCGAAAGAATTCACTGGCGTCCATGGGTCTTAAAAGCAAAGAATGGAAAAAAAATCTTTGGGTCGGTTTTATTATTTTTCTGGCATTGGCTATTCCAAGCGCTTTTTTTGTTGGTAATACAGGTAGTGAAATTCTTAGCGGAAAGTATGGCGCTCAGCAGGTTGGAATCGGACTATTTTCATCTTTTATTTACTATTTTCTGATGTCGGGCTTTTCGGAAGAATTTTTTTTCAGAGCATTTATTCAAACCAGGATATCATATTTATTAAAATCAAGTATTAGCGGAGTTTTAATTACTTCACTTATTTTCGGGTTAGGTCATATTCATGGTATTATGCAATGGTACCCCGGAATAACAATCGTGGAAGCTTTTTGCAGAGCATTCTTTTTGCAGACATTTATGGGAATTATGTTTGGAGTACTCTGGGAAAGAACAAGGAATTTGATCCCCTGTGTATTTGTACACTCAGGAGTGGATGGTTTGAATAATTTGTTTTCTGTAATCACAAAGCTTGGTCTTTGAATGAATACGGCTAACACGGGATAAACGAAATTGGTGATGATTGCTTTAACAATTTATAAACATTGTAGAGAATATGTTCAGTTAAAATGTTTACGATATTTAAAAGCATCCTACTTCGTTATCCCGAGACCGTTATGCCCTATTAGAAAAAACGAATGAAAATGTGAACACAACTGAATTAAGTTATATTAAACCAAATGAAAAATGAAATGAATAACAAAAAGAAAATTATAGTTGTTAATTTGTTTTTGTTTGCTTTATTATTTGGACTAATCTCTTTGAATAAGGAAATTATAAGACCGTTATATAGTCATACGCCAATTATGAAGATTTTAACCGGAAGTTTTCCGAATTTTATTGCTGCATATATTGTTAGTATTTTTTTTATGAATGCAGTTATTATAAAAGCACCAAAATATGGACGTCTTATTGTCTATATGGGTTCTTTTATGGCATTTCTATTGATGGCGATTGAAGAACTAAAGCCTTTGTGGGGAGTAAGTAAAATTTGTAACTATTATGATATTATAGCAAGCGGATTAGGAGCAATATTGGCAATTGTGACTTTTGAACTAATTACTTTGAAATAAAAGTTAAATAAAGGATAAACTTTTGAATTGAAAATTCTTAAATGTTTTTTATAAAAGGTAGGAAACAATGGAAATAAGAAAGAAAAATCCTAAAATATTTCTTATTCTTACAGGAGTTGCATTTTTTGCAAGTGGCATTGATTGTTTAGAGAACAATTTAATATTTATTGGAGTTTCAAGTATTTTGGTCGCTATATTAAACATAGGTGCTTCTTTTTTCGAAAAAAAACATCCATTTAACACAAACCTTATTTTAAATATTATAAATGCAACTTTTGCAGGTTTGTCGAGTTATTTTTATTATCAAGCAGGTAGAAACATACAATATGGATGGGCGGTTGTTTTTATTGCATATTTGATTGCTATTGTAGTTGCTTATAGAAAAAGGATAAAAAGTAAAAATACGTATACTAATCGAATTAAAATGAACGAGTGAGTATAGAGAAAATCAATAATAACAGGGAATGACTTTGTGAAATCGCATGATAGGGGGAAAAGATGAAAACCTTATTTAAAATAAAAAATTTGTTTCTTTTCTTATTTGCCTCTTCTCTTTTCGTTTTTCTGGGTTGCAGCATTTTCAAATCCGAGGAATCCAAACCGATAGAAGGCAATATAATATTCAGTGTCAAGGAAGGCTATCGAGACTATAGCTCAATTAGTGAACCAAGTATAATGCTATCGATGGTCACAGAGAAAATATACCCCTGCTGTAACTGGTCAATAATATGTGACGTAATAGTGGATGGTAATATAGTTTCAGTTGATTTTTTGGGTATATATATTCCTGAGATTTGTCTTACTGCTTTGGGACCTGCCCATTATACATCATTTTTGGATATTCCTGAAGGAGAGTATTCACTCTATTTTACCTACAAAGGTGTTGTAGATGCATATGTTCTCACTGTTACCGATTCCTCCATTAAGATTTCTGGGAATGTGTCACCAGAATTTACTAAACCTAAGTTTTATCAGTTCTGGCGTTATCCACCTAATTCACTTGTTTACCTGTGTGGAACGACTACGGAAACCTCATGGATATGCGAGGATTTTCTGGATACTTTATTAAGCGAAGTCAATCTCGAACAGTTTCAATTTCCTAATTCCGGTAAAATTCCCTATCCTTGTTCAAGTGACGGACATTACTATGATATGCCAGCCAAATATTTCTTCTATGAAAAAGATGAGGACTTCGATAAAGCGGGTAAAATACTTGAATCATATACCCAAAATATAATAGCGCATTATTCAGGTATCGGGATTTCATTGATAAACTGGAAAAATAAGGAATATCTTTCCTGGCTATTTGACAATTAAGAACAGAATCATACAAATGTTTTCATTTACTTTTCTAAAAATACACTACTTTCCCGCAATATTCACATTTTATATGAGTCATTCCCTTGACGATCGGTTTGGTGAAACTTGCTCCACAGGCGGGGCATTTGTCTATTTTAGGAAGTGGCTTTTCTTGCTTTTCCTTTTTAGTAGCTTCACTTGTCATAGTAGATGATATTCCTCCGGTTATTACTGAATCAAGAATATCATCGACCTGCTTCGAATCGATACTTGTTCTGAAGCTTGCCTTTCTTAGTTTTGCACCCTGTTCGAATTGTAAATTCAGCATCTCCTTACGGGCAAGAAAGAAACCTTTTTCACTGTCTCTGGATGAGGCTATTAAACCAACAGGTTCATCGATAAGTAATTTCCGTCTGTGTTCTTTTTTCGTTACTACAAGAAATCGTCTTGATACAACAACATCTTCATTCTGCTCGAATCTGAATCTTTTATCGGTCAAAAAAATGATACCTTTTGGTCCTTTTTTCCGTTCTTTTAGATACTGGGCATCCCAGGCATCTACAAGGCTTTCACCTTTCAACAGCTTAAAAGAAGCTTTTTCAATGTGCTCGAAACCATTATCGATTCTCTTTATCCTTTTATCCAATACATCCAATTTCTCTTCCATAGGCTCTATCATTGTTTTCAACTTGTTACCTGCATCTTCTATTAGTGATTTGATGGGAGAAATTCTTGATTCCATCGAATCGACATGTGAATAGTAATTTGTAGGATTCCTTTCAAAATCCGAACTAATTGAGTTTATTTCAGAGAGCATCTGGTTCAAAGTAAATGAGTGAACATTTGCTATATTATTTGATTCCGTTTGAATGCTTGACTTGATTCGCGGGAATTCTCCTTTGTAGTCGGATACCATTTTATCCCATTCATTTCCGTAAACAAAACCTTTTTGCCGTATGGTTCTTATTCCATTCTCAATTCCAACGAGTTTCCTTTCAATGTCGCGAATATTCCCGAAAACATCATCGAAAAGATATTTCCTTTTAAGGTTCGTTATGTCACTTTGAATTGAAGACAATTTTGTTCTGTAGTTCCCCACTTTCTGTTCGTCTCTTTGATACATAGATCCTCCTTTATTTTAAATTACAGTAACATAAATAAGGAGAAAATTCAATTACTTTTTAAAATAAATTTTCAAAAACCTGTTGACTTTTGGAAAAAGTTTACTATAATAAGAATGTATGGTAAGGATTTATCAATCAATAAAAACTATGTAAAGCACTTTAGGAGGGTAATTTAATGATAACGGTAAAACAAATTCAGAAATTGATGAAGACCTCTTCTGAAAAGTATCCCATTCTTAGCCTATACTTAGGAATCAGTCCAGCACTTAGCTCTCAGAAGCAGTATAAAACTCTTGCCAAAAGCCTTATAAAGCAGGGAACATCCCATCTTTCCAAATTCGACGATAACCAGAGAAAACTCATAGCCAAGGATTGTCAGAAAATCAACGATTTCATAGAATATGAGTATGTGCACAAATCAAAGTCCATTGCAGTATTTGCATCAACAGGATTGGGATTGTGGCAGGTGCATACTCTGCCGAGAAGAGTGAGGAGCAGATTTATCATTGATAGAGACCCATATACAAGACCCCTCGTTAGATTTCTTGAGGAAAACGAAAAATACTTTATTGTTTACGTAGACAGCAAGAGAGCAAGATTATTTAGCATATATACAGGGGTAATGAATGAAAGAAATGAGATTTTGGACGAAGCAGTGCCCGGGAAGCACAAGCAGGGCGGGTGGTCTCAATCCAGATTTCAAAGACACATTAAGAACCGTTCTGCAAAGCACTTAAAGAATATAAGTGATATTATACATGAACTTTATAAGGTAGAAAAGTTTGACCATCTAATAATAGGTGGTTCATTGGAGGCGCTTCATTCATTCAAACATATGTTGCACAGTTCTTTACAGAAAATCATAGTCGCACAGGTTCAGGGAAGTCTGGATGATCCGGTAAGCGAAATACATTCATCGGCTCAAAAAATCATTAACAACTTCGAAACCAAACAATCAATGAAATATCTCAAGCTATTTCTTGATAGAAAAGGGAAGAAGCATTTGGTTTCAAGCGGATTTTCGGATATAGTTAAAATGCTAAGACAGACAAGAATTCACACGTTACTGGTTAAAACCAATTTGGTTGTTCCAGGTTTCATCTGTTCTAATTGTGAGACGCCGTATCTAAAACAAATTGCAAAGTGCGATTTTTGCGGTAAAAAGGTGGTTAAGGTTCCCGACATAATCGATGAAATCATAGAAAATCTGTGGAATCAGAATGGTGAAGTCAAATTCATTAAGACAAGCAAGGAACTTGACAGTGTGGGCGGCATCGCAGCCCTTTTGAGATGGTAAAACAAATGGTCTTTTATCATTTCAAGTGGGCAAACCCATAGGAATAAGATTATGGAAAAACATTTTTCTATTTCATTACGTAAACAAAGCGGGTTATGTCATGCTGAACTTGGTTCAGCATCTATGGTTTCAGATTCTGAAATGAATTCAGAATTACATTTCCAAAGTAAATTCCGTAAATTCGGGAAACGCATTAATAACGTTAAGGACTCAGGATAGCATTTTTCAGAAAGTAACCGCAAAAATAGTATGGTAGATTTAGGAAAACTTGAAAAAAAGGAGTAGTGATGAAAAAATTTTTAATGATTTTCGGTTTTCTGTTTTTTTCTGTTCCATTTCTCCATTCTTTTGAATCCGTTGCAACAACGGACAATGCATTATCAATAATCGTAAACCCCGCAGGATTGGGTTTTAGCAGAACCTTTGAAGGTTGTCTCATTTCTCCTTTTGACACAAATGGTGCAGTAAATGAGACTCAACTATACTTCAGAACAGGTAGAATTGGATTTTCAAGCCTGCTTTCTGGAGAAAACGATTATAATGCCTTTACCGTCTCAACGGGTACTAAAATTGGCAGAAATCTTTACCTGGGCTCGGGCTATCGCTGGTTCACAAAAAGCAAGAGAGGTTCTGAATGGGACCTGGGTTTTCTTTACAGACCTTTGAACTTTGTTTCCGTTGGTGTTACTGCAAATGATATTAACTATCCGGATGAGTTGTTCCCTCGATATAACCTGGGTTTTGCAGTCAGACCATTTGGAAACAGATTTACAGTTTCTTTCGATGGTTCATACTATAAAACAGAAACAATAGATTATGGGGAGGATCTAAACCTTACACTTGGTGCTAACCTGGAACTTATTAATGGTATAACTATCAGTGGACACTATTCGGAAGATAATTTTGGAGTTGGTTTGGGATTAAATCTGAGAAATTTCGGGATTATGGGTTACGGCAATTTCGATGATAAAGGTAATTTTGCTGCCGGGAAAACAGCAACGCACTTTAGCATTGACAGGTATCGAACAGTTCTCAAGAGCAAAAAGCAATATTGGGTCAGTTTCACTCTTTCGGGTAACATCATCGAAGAGAGAAGACCATCAGGTATCTTATCCAAGAGGGAGACAACCTTAAAACAAATACTTGATAATATTGAAAGAATTGCCGATGATGCTGAAATAAAAGGTATTTATTTAGTAATGGAAGGACCTGAATGTGGTTTTGCGAAGTTGCAGGAAATAAGGAAAGCTTTATCTGAATGCAAGAAAAAGGGGAAAACAATTTACTGTTACGCTCAAACTCTTGGAAACACGGGCTACTACCTTGCAACGGTTGCAGATTCACTCTTTATGAATCCTTCAGGTGAGCTGTTCCTTACGGGTTTATTTTCCCAGGTTCCATTTTTCAAAGGGACCCTGGATAAAGTCGGGATTGAAGCCGAACTTGAACACATTGGAAAATACAAGTCAGCTTCAGATATTTTTACACAGGATAGTATGACTCTCGCTCATAAGGAAGTTACAAACGCAATACTTGATGACCTTTTTGACCAATTAACCGGGACTATTGCACAAACAAGAGGGATGAATGTTCAGCACCTGAAACACTTAATAGACCAGGGTCCCTTTTCCGCAAAGCAAGCCAAAGAGCGTAATCTCATAGACAGGTTGCTGTATGAAGACGAAGTAGGGGAGAGGTTGAGAAAGGGGCGAACAAAACTTGTTTCTCTCAAAAAATACATTTCGAGCAAATCGTATGTATATGATTGGCAAACAGAACCAGCAGACAAAATTGCAATCATATATGCCACAGGCAATATAGTCTCGGGAAAAAGTGGCAGCAATTTTCTTGCCGGAAGCCTTATGGGTTCAAAAACAATAATCAGTGCAATAAGGTCTGCAAGAAAGGATAAGAGTATTAAAGCCATAGTGTTAAGGATAGACAGCGGAGGGGGTTCGGGACTTGCATCGGATGTAATATGGAGAGAGGTTAAGAGAACCACGGAAGGTAAAAGTAGGAAACCCTTCATAGTTTCAATGTCGGATGTTGCTGGGTCTGGTGGTTACTACATTGCTTGTGCAGCAGATATTATTCTTGCCGATGAAGGGACAATTACTGGTTCAATCGGTGTTTTAAGCGGAAAATTCAGTTTTGAAAATTTCTATAAGAAAATTGGCTTAAGATTCGAAACAAACAAAAGGGGAAAGCGCGCTGCTATGTTCTCAGCCACAAAATCCTTCACCGATGATGAACGAGAGAAACTCCAACTTGACATTAGAGAATTCTATCTTGACTTTATAGAGAAGGTTGCCGAAGGAAGAGACATTCCAGTTGCAAAAGTGGATTCAGTTGGCAGAGGAAGAATATGGACAGGAAATCAAGCAAAAGGTATCGGTCTCATCGATGAGATAGGTGGTTTGAGCGAGGCAATCAGAATTGCGAAATTAAAAGCGGGGATATCCAAAGACTCAAAGGTCGGAATGGAGATATATCCTAAGTATAAATTCTTCAACCTGTTTGGTCTTTTAAACTCCGGGGTTTCTGATTTGCACTCACACTTGCCTGACGAAATACTTGATGTTGTGACAGATATGGGTAGGTACAGTGTATTCGAAAATGAAAACATCCTGTTCATAATGCCCTATATGCCTAAGATTGAATAAGACATTCTGAGTAAATAAACTTTGAAGAAGAGAGACCTAACCGCAAAAATTCCCGATAATCCCGGTGTATACTTGATGTTAAATGCTGTAAGAAAAATTATCTATATCGGAAAAGCATCAAATTTGAGAAAGAGAGTTTCTTCCTATTTCACCAAAGATTATTCGTTTAATGAACGAACAGCAAGAATGATGTCGAAAGTACATAAAATAGAGTTCATTGTTACACAGTCGGAAATCGACGCTTTAGTTCTTGAGCAAACTTTGATAAAACAGCATAAACCTGCATACAATGTAAAACTCATGGATGATAAGACATTTCCATATATAAAAGTTACAATTAGTGAAAAATTTCCCAGAATCTTCCCAACAAGAACTATTAAGGGGAACGGTGCGCTTTACCTTGGTCCATATACAGACGTTAGGGCTGTAAAAAAAACAATAAAAACTGGGAGAAAACTTTTCCCTCTAAGAAATTGCGGAAAGAAACTCCCGGGAAAAGACTGTCTTGATTATCACATTGGTCTTTGCTCGGCACCCTGCATTTCAAAGATATCATCCGAAGAGTATAGAATAATTGTCAATAATTTCATAAAATTTCTCGAAGGAAAACAGAACGAGGTCGAGAGACAGCTCGAAAAGTCGATGAAAAACCATAGTAATAATCTGGAATTCGAGAAAGCAAGTGAAATCAGAGATAGACTATTGGCTTTGGAGAAGATCAAAAATAGACAAAAGGTTGTTTTGTCGAAAAAGGAGAACATGGATGTTATAGGTCTTGCCAGAGAAAAAAATGATTTCTGCATAGTAGTAGAGGAAGTCAGAGATGCAAAATTGGTCTATCAATACCATTATTTTATGAATGGTCTGTCAGATAATAACAGTGCTATCGAGACATTTTTGTCCAATTATTACCGAGAAAAAACCTATATTCCGAAGCAGATTATATTAGCTCAAATGCCATCAAGCAAAAAATTACTTGAAAGTTGGCTTTCAAAAAAGGCTCAGTACTTAGTGACTCTTAAGAAAAATGTTAAGAAAGAAAAACTTTCGATCCTTAAAATGGCAAACAAGAATGCACAGGTTTTTATTGCGGAGTTACTGAGCGTAAGGAAGAGAAAACAAATCTCACAAGAAGTTAAAGAACTTGGTAGGGTGCTAAAACTGAAAACTCTACCCGTAAGAATGGAGGCGTTTGACATATCGAATATAATGGGCAAATTCGCTGTTGGGAGTTCTGTGCTTTTCGTTAACGCATTGCCTGTGAAAAGCGGCTATCTACAGTACAGGATAAGATCAGTAAAAGAAATTAATGATGTTGCAATGATGAAAGAGATTATAAATAGAAGATTGAATAGAATTATTAAGAAAAAGGATAAAAAACCTGATTTACTAATCGTGGACGGAGGTCTTGCCCAGTTGAATGCTGCAATCTCCTTGCTCAAGGTGAAGAATATACATATTCCCGTTATAGGACTTGCAAAAAGATTTGAAAACATTTATCTTGGAAGAAATAAAATCGTTTCTCTGTCTGTCGACTCACCCGCCTTGAAACTGCTCAAAAGGATCAGGGACGAATCACATCGCTTTGCCATAAATTACTACAGAAAATTGCACAAAAAATCATTAAGAGAATCGGTTCTTGATAACCTGGAAGGAATAGGAAAAATAAAGAAGAAACGACTTCTAAGGCATTTTGGCTCACTTAAAAAGCTTAAAGAAGCGTCTGTTAAAGAAATCGAAGAGGTGCAAGGTTTTGGGAAGAACACCGCATTAGCAGTTTTTGAATATTTAAGAAATAAATATAATGAGTTTACTGCCGAAAAAACTTGACATCCTTACTTTTAAGAGGTATTAAAACTTAACTAAAATGAAGAGAGTTATGAAGTCAGGAAATTGGGTTGTGCTACCTTTTGTATTATTGGTCATTATGCTGTCCTCCGCCCTAAACATAAATGGGCAAATGAAGGTGGGGGAGACGCTGAATTACAAGATTACTTTCGGGGGTATTCTCAAGGGCGATGCAAGGATACAGTTCTACGGTAAAATTGCCTCTTTTGCAAAATATGAGACACTGTACGTTTCAACCGACTGTTTAATGAGCGATTCAACACTTAAGGCAGTTCTGGTGGATTCCACCAATAGTGAAACTGTGATTGACAGCACAGAGGAGAAAATCTCTGGAGACTCAGCAATAGAATTACAAGCCGATTCACTGGTCGAAGTAATTCCAGATAGCATCAAAGCAGTAAGAACGCTAGTCACAAATATCTATTTTATAACATATAATACACACTTTATTGGAAATATTTATAACCTTAATGCTAGCATTTATGCAACCGACAATTTCTTACCTTTACTTATTGAAACCAAAATCGATAGAACTGGCAAAACATCCTATGGTCGAGAGCTTTTCTTTCCTGATAGAAAAATGGCCATATTTTCACAAAATGTTGAGAACAAACAAGAGATAGACACAATATTTAGAAAATACCCGCTTCAGGATATTACAACACTTCCATTCTATCTTATGAACATAGATTTCGATGGAGTTGATACCATAGAAGTTAGCCTTGCTCAAGGAGAGCTAAAACTTCACAAAGTCGGGAAGAGAGAAGTCATAATTGGAGAAGAAAATTTTAACACGGAACTTGTTAAATCCAGGCCGGAAGAACTTAAGGTGTGGTTAAACCGGAAAGATAGACTTCCCATCAAGGTAGAAATTAACAAACAAAAAATAAAAATGTACTTCAAGAGCAAAGAGGTCAATGGAGCAATAGATAATAAACTTTTGGGGATAAATAAAGAAAAAATAAAAGTCAAACTTTCTCATATTATTAATAATATGTAACTCTAAAGAAAGCTATCTTATTCACGGGAAAAACCTCGTTCGAAAATAAGTCTTGACACATTAGAAAAAAAATGTTATTAGATTATAAACTTAAGAATAAGGAGGTGTAAATATGGCTGAAGAGAAGAAGGAAGAAGCAAAAAAAGTAGAAGTAAAACCTGAACCTAAGAAACCTGCAACGGGAGATAAGGTGGTAGAAGAAGGGAAACAGCTTGCCTGGTTATCATACTTTGGCATTCTTTTCCTCGTTCCATTACTTGCAAAGAAGGATAATGCTTTCTGTATGCACCATGCAAAACAGGGAATCGTATACTTCATTATTGAAATCGTTCTTTACATCTTATTTATCATACCTTTTATTGGATGGATAATAGGGGTATTGGGGCTGCTTTTTATGGCAGTAATGTCCATAATTGGCTTAATCCAGGCACTCCAGGGAAACTGGTGGAAGGCTCCAGTTGGAATACATGGACTTTCTCAAAAGTTCAAATTTTAATTCTTTACAAGGTAGCCGCAGGCTTTAGCCTGCGAATAAATATAGGGGCAGACTATGTGTCTGCCCTTTTTGTTTGTTCCACGATTTTCAGCAGTTTAGAACACTCCTATCATTGTTACCCATAAACAAAAGGTAAAGTTATTCTCAGTGTAACCGGGGTCGCTCCGTATATGTGATAGTATTCCATTGCTGAATCGTATTTTTTCCTTGACAACTATTGAAAACATTCTATAATGATTACGCAACATTGTACTTCTTGCTATTTTCTAACCAAATTACAAAAAAGGTAGGCTTAGATGAAAAATTACATTTTGTTCATCGGAATGATATTAGTCTTGACCCTTTTTAATACAAGTTATGGCAATACCTGGTATGTACATCCTGATTCAACACTCAACACTATTCAGACAGGGTTGGATTCCTGTTCTGAAAATGATACAGTTCTTGTTGCAGCCGGGACATATTTTGAGAATATAATTTGGCCTAACACGCAGGGGATTGACCTCATAAGCGAATATGGTCGTGATACAACAATAATTGATGGTAGTGACATTGCAGAAGTTATCATAATGGATGTAGGACTTGATTCTACAACAATAATTAAGGGATTTACGATTACACATGGGGATGCGACTTATGCCGGTGGTATAAACTGCTCCTCTAATAGTTCACCTTCTATTATGAATAATACTATCACAGAGAATAATGCTGCTATAGGTGGGGCTATCCACTGTGACCAATCTATACCATTTATCACCGACAATATTATTAGTAATAATACATCTACTGCTGGTGCAGGCATTTATTGCTCTTATTTGGGTAATGCCATTATTACAAATAACATCATTACAGGTAATATCAATAACATTTCGATTGGCGGTGGTATTCTCGTTATCGAATCTTCACCGTTAATCTCATACAATACAATTACTATGAATACGGCTATTGAAGGAGGAGGTATCTTCTGTGGCACAAATATAGGAGTTGTTTGTGCACCAACCATTATAAATAATACAATATCGAATAACACAGCAAACGAGGGTGCCGGGATTCACTGTGCGATTTCAAGTTGTTCCCCCACTATTGACAGTTGTATCATTAGCAATAACAATGGGGATGGTATCTTTTCAAGGGATTTAGCGAACCCGATAATACATTACAATAATATTACAGGCAATACCGGCTATGGTGTTATAAATACGGATTCAACACTCACTATAGATGCCACAAATAACTGGTGGGGAAATCCAAGCGGTCCTGGTGGTTTTGGTCCTGGAACAGGTGACTCGGTGAGTTTGTACGTGAATTATGACCCATGGCTTACTAATCCTGTAAGTGTTGAAGAGACAGAAAATACGAAATTTAAAATTGCGGATATTAAATTAATAGTTCATCCCAACCCATTCACAAATAAAGTAGAAATAAGATTGCAAATCCCCGAAATTACGAAAATGGAAAACAGAAATTTCCCAGTTTCCCAGTTTCCAACTTACCTTTGTGTTTATGATTTGGATGGAAGGTTGGTGAAAAAATTGTCACTGGGGACTTGGCAATTGGCACTTGGCACTGATGTATCTTGGAATGGAAGGGATGATAGGGGAGAGGAAGTTTCTGGTGGTGTCTATTTTCTGAAGCTCAACACAGACAAATACACATCAACAAAAAAATTGTTATTGGTTAGATAAAAAATTAAACCTTAAATCAAGAAGGAGGCAGAATGAAGAAGTTCGGCTTATTCCTCATAATCTTTCTTTTTATTTCAGCAGGCTTAAGGTCAGCCAGTTTCACCGATAATTTTGATGACGGGAATTATTATGGTTGGCTGGAACCTATGGCTATGGGTGAACACTTTGATTGGAATGTGGAAAGTGGTGAACTCCACTGTACTTTCGAGTCTGCCAATTTTGGAGGGGGTGTACTTTATTCACCGGTAGGAGCGGTTACTGACTTTACATGCGAATTTATTTCAACGAGGAAAACCACTGGTGGTGCTTTTACATACGGTATAATAAGGGTATCAGACAATGGACGTTTTATTGCCTGGCAGGTTGCTCAAGATAGTGTTGTTATGATTGCATATGATGATGGTGCAGGTCAACAGGTGCTCTTTTATGAAAACGAAGGAGTAGGAGAGTATTATCATACTATGAAGCTTCAGATAACTGGGACTGCACCTACCCTTACTGTGTCAGTTTGGTGGGATGGAACTCCAAAGTGGACGGGTGACATCACCGATGCAAGTGATGCATTATCTCAGGGACATATTGGCTTGTTTGCATCTGGAGATACTGCGTCAATATGGTTTGATGATGTGGATTTGACCTATATAAGTTATGTAGGTCTCGAAGAAACCAAAACGACGGTTCCATCTATTAGTTTACTATCGCAGAATATACCTAATCCCTCGATTAATCAAACAAGCATTGAGTACTCCATTTCAAATGCATCACAGGTGCAGTTAAGGATATATAATCCACTGGGTGAAGTTGTCAGGACGCTTGTTGATAACAAAAAATCATCTGGAAGATATGTGGTTATCTGGGATGGCAAAGATGAAAACGGAAATAAGGTTTCAAGTGGCCAATACTTCTACCAATTAATAACAAACGGGTTTGCTAGCACAAAGAAACTAATATTGTTGAAGTAATCGAACATTTGGGGACGGTGCCCATGGTATTTGAGTGCGAAAACTTAATGAACCGTTATGCTAAGAAGTTTTGCCAGATCTTAATTGGAAATAAATTGAAATATATACAACGTCCGATAAGATATATTATGTCAACTACTCGATTACACTTTAATAAACTGTGCATTTGCACTAACAATGGTTTCTCCTTCCCCTAATTGTTACGGGAGGGTTCCTTATTTTTCTCTAATTGATTAATATAATAGGACTTGGCATCTTCTATTCGAGAATGCATTCTCTGAAATAGACGAAGACTTGAGATGATTACAAAAATGATTCCTACTACCACAGAAATATCTTTGTTTCCATAACAACAAAATATCCATTTCGATATAATAATAATTAAACTAATGGAAGCAGTTGCGCAAACAGAAGATCCAATACGCCTTAGGTATTCAAATCTTTCGATTAGTCTTAAAGGGTCGAATCCATATTTATCTTCAATTGCCTTCATTATTTTTGGAAAGTCTGTATTGTGGTCACTTTTCATAATTCTAGACCATTTTTTTTTGTAAATGGATGCCGGAATTTCCACCAAAACTAACCCTATGAAATATGAAAAGAATAGAAAAATAATGAAATTCAGGAGTTTTTTAGAAATAAAACAGAAGAAAACTAGGTGTTGATCAAAAGAATATGCAACTACGACCAAAATGAAAGCACCCGCAAAAGCGTGTGCAAGGTCCCGCATTATATATCTATCATATAATTTCCCGAGGACATCTCCAATTTTGTCAATATTGCTCATTTCATCCTCCTTTATTTCTGCGGTAACGCCACCACTTCTTCACCATTTACGCCCGTATTAGCCCACTAACTGTATGTATAGAAGATACTTAGTCTCAATCAGTTTGACTTTACTCTAATACACTTGCAGAAACCGTGATAATTGGCGCAGATTCCTCCAAAAAGCGAGAAAAACCCCCAGAAGAGAGGACGACCGAAAATATGTGACATTATGGGTTTTGAATAGGGAACTAGATATATACCCCAGGTTATAAGGAAACATCCAAGGACTATGCAGGTATGACCAAAAACAATCAACCCTATTCGACTTTGCCTCCAACTGAGAAACGCGAGACCAATTCCTACAAGGATAGGAATAACTGACCCCGGATTTGGTGCTTTTATGATGCCCACTATGCCCAATAGAACAAGCAATATACCTAAAATTAGCGTTATGAGTCTTTTAGGTTTCATGTGTTTTCTCCTCTCCCCTATTTTTCAAGTAATTGTTCGGTTTCTTTGCAATAGGCAACGCCTGATTCACTCTTACGCGCCTTCTTAACATTCATTTCAGCTTCGTTCACTGTTCTTCCAAGAATATCTTCAACAAGAAATGAAGGATGTCCGAGTTTTACGAGCAGAACTTCACCAGCTGCAATTCCTATGTTGAAGCGCAGCGATATCTCCCCGACTTCCTTGATATAACCGGCAATTTCATTTGCAGATTTAACAGTATTACCTGGCTCATCAAATGTGAAAAGGATTGTATCTCCTATGTATTTACGTATTGTTCCACCATATTGTATGATTTTATCACCGGCAATCTTAAATGCCTCCTGCAAGTATTCGTATGTTCTTTCAATACCAGCAGTTTCAACAAGCAGTCTAAAATTGGTCAAATCCGCAAAGCAAACGGTTAATCTTTGTTTTTCCATCTCTCTCCTTTTCTGAAGTTTCTTCTTACTGCACCAGATGCCATGTGTAGGAAGATATTCCATCTGTATTGACAATAACTGCGATAGGTGAATACAGTGAATCAAATGGATATGCAACGAGATGTGTGCTGTCAGATTGAGGTAAAGCACCCATATTTGTTATCTTAAAAGAATCATAATTACCTATATTCCATTTATTGTCTACAAGAAGGCTACCTGCTCCAGCAAAATCACAGTCAATATAAAGTGTAAACATCGGAACCTGTATGTTCCAGGTATAATTGCTGTAACCCCTTGTATCTACCACTGACTGAACATCGGGAAAGCGTCCTGCCTTAGCCCACAATCCTGTATTTTCGCTTTGCTTGAATTCACCTAAATAATCGTTCCACTTGCCAACGGAAGCTCCATTCACAAGAATATCATAATCGATGTACCACTTATAGCTGCCGTATGAAATTTGTTGGTTGTTTACAGTTAGCTGGAATGTCGGCGATAAAATGTTAAACCCGAATGTATCTGTGTCCATCGTATTTACCATTATAGAATCTATGATGCTGTCTCCGAACATCGCCTTAACATATGTGCTCTCGCTCCGCTGGAAACTCCCCATAGTTGCTGTCATATATGCATCAACAGTCCCGACATACTGCGATTGCAGATATATGTCACAGTACAACCAGGTGTCGTTATCAACTTTCAGTGTAAAATTCCCGGGTTCTGAAGGAGGATTTTCCAACCCATCCTTTTTGCAGCCAGAAAATAGAAGAAGAAATAAAGTTAGAATTAAAACACTTTTCTTCATTTTGCACCTCCTGATAGTAATAATCTTTATTCACTCTAATTTTGTCAATGTTCCTTCTGCAGAATTTTCCAGTCTTTTTTTCTTGGAACTATTGCGACAACCGAAGGTTCCTCTTTGTTTTTCATTAGCATCCATATATTAACACAGAAATGTCGAAAATTCAAGGATAAAGTTTAATTCTCTCTGGGAATAGGAACAGGTCGACTATAAAAAAATCCGAAATCATGAAATTGAGAAATTGGAAAATTAGAAATTAAAACCTCTTGATTGGTCAAAGAAACTTTAATATGTATCAGAATGTGATTATAAAATTTTATTTAATATTATTCCATTCATCAGTTGCAATTTTACGGTCAAGAATAGATCCGACTTCTTGAATCATCATCTTTAGTTGTGGTATAGAGTATTCACGGTTTGATGGAATAGCAAGACGGTGCTCTTTGTATACCATAAAATGATGTCTTCTACCAATAAAAGGACCATTAAATCCAAGCGTATGTAACTTACGAATGAAATCCCTTCGTTTACATGGTAACCATTGACTCACGAGACGGTTTCCTGTTGAGGTTTATTTCATTAATTACTGGGAGATGATGTCCTAATTTAATCCCTACAAGAATCCAGTCCTCTAATGTTGACCTTAATTCATCCTCACATTCCCGTAAGGATTTCGCAAAGGAAATTACTCCTTTACATTTTGGGACTCGTCCCACAAATGAGCCATCTTCTAATTTGTCATATTCAGCACATGCCAAAGCCGAGTTAATATAATCTGTTAGGGTAAACTTCATATCTTCACCTCCTGTTTAATATAGTTCATCTCTGTATATATGAACAAGTTTGCATATAACTATAATAATATGGTATATATGATATAGTTTTAGCATACCTTCCGCAGTATCAAAAAACAAATTCTTCCTTCTTACCATTATCACCTTTTTATATCATCCGATGGACAAATAACCTGCCCAATATTTATTTTGACTTTATAATCTTCCATCTCACCAAGGAAATAATAGTAAAAAATAGAGATAAAGTCAAGGGGAAAAATCCGAAACCAAGAAATTGAGAAATTGCAGAATTAATACAACCAAAAAGCCGAAATTACGAAAATGGAAATTGGGAAATTAATACCTTTTTTCGAGACAAAAAGTCTAAAATTAGGGTCAGCGCCCGTTTCGAAGACTGAATATCTGTCGCGCTGTGTTTTCAAAAACTTACTGCAATTTGAAAAATTATCGGTGGAGTTTTTTGTTTCTCATCTGCAAACTGATGGTATGCAAAGGTTTCGGCAATTGGTGATAGCATTAGACCTACAAGATAGAAACTGCCTGGTCTAACGCTATCTTCTCCTCTTATTTTGTGCATAGTAAAATCAAGTATGTATCCAGCAGCACAGGATGCAAAACCAACTGCAATTGTTCCGCCAAATGTCTGCCAGGGATTCTCTATGCTCTTATCACTGTCCAGCATTAAATTTCCCATTAGATAAACACCTGCAGTTCCACCAATAACGGTACCGAAAAGCCCACCAGTTGTCATTGTTCCTGAAATAAACTTTAGGTCCTTAAGATGAGGATTACCGACTGACGAAACGCAACCCAAGCAACAAGCATTCGCAGTTCCTACCATAAAACCCGCGGCAGCACCCACGGTTCCAACTCCTATTTGTGCTCCCATTCTTGCTGTATTCGATGAAGAGAATAGAAACACATTTAGAGAAAGTACAAAACAACAGACAGCTATGAGTTTAGAAAAAATACTGCTACCAATATCTTTTGCCATTGATAAACTCCTTTATACATTTTTTCATAGTTTTCTCTTTTGTAACTGGTTCTGTTACTACAATTTCTGCATTCCGGCGATTACTCTTAAACTGTCATCTTTTTGAGCGTAGTTGACCGCAGGCCCCATGAATATCATTTCCCCTACTCTGTCTTAGAGTTACCGCCTGTGCGATGGGATACAGAAATTCTATGAATTTCTTCACCTTTTCCATATCGGGACTCCTGTATGAACTGCTGCCTATCGAATTCAATGGAATAATATTTATCTTGCAGGGAATATGCTGAGTTATTGCAGCTAATGCCTTTGCATCAGTAATAGAATCATTTACACCTTTTATGAGCACATATTCGAATGTTATTCTTTTTTTCTTTTTCTCGTAATAGAATTCAAGAGCCTTAAATAATGTATTAAGGTTATACCTCCTGTTGATAGGCATCAATCTGTCTCTTTTCTTATCCGTTGCTGCATTCAATGAAACAGCGAGTTTCACCTGTAATGGCTCCTTGCCAAGAGCTCTTATTCCAGGAACAATTCCAGCGGTTGATATAGTAATCTTCCTTGCTCCTATGTTCATTCCCATATCGCTGTTGAGGATTTTTACACCCTTCATTACATTATTATAGTTGAGTAATGGTTCACCCATTCCCATAAGAACCACATTTGTTAACCTCTTCCCCATCTCTGACTGTATCCTTCTGACCTGGTCGACAATTTCCCATGCAGCAAGATTCCGCTTAAATCCCGTCTTGCCTGTCATACAGAAAGAGCAGTTAAGCGCACATCCAACCTGAGTCGAAATACATACTGTTTTTCTCTTTTTGGTAGGTATGTAGACGCTTTCGATTCGTTTTCTATCGTGAAGTCCAAATAGAAACTTAACTGTTCTATCTTTTGAGGTCAATTTTTTGATGGTTTTAAGAATAGGTATCTCACAGAAAGTATCGAATTTCAACCTTGCTGTTTTTGACAGGGAGGTTATCTCTTTAAAGTCCGACTTATCCTTGACCCATATCCAGTGGAAAATCTGATCGGAACGGTAAGGTTCTATCTCTTTAGATATGTAAAATCGCTTTAATTCCTCTAAGGTCAGGTTTTTTATGTTTTTTCTCATTTTTTTCTCTTAAACTAACAATTTCATTGATTTTAAGATTGGTATCTGGGGCTATTATTCTTATACTGTGATTAATCAAGGCTTCGTACGTATCATCATACTCTCCTTTTGCATTCCATACAATCCATCCTGAAACACCGGCATCTTCACACGCTTTCATCTGAACACCTATGTAGTTTTTGCCAAGCTTGGATATTTTCCAATTGAAGCCCTGAATATAAGGAAGAAGCTTACAATTTGAATGTCTTAAAAAAACTTTTGCCCTTTGAAGGTTCTGAAATACTATATTATAGGTTCTTTCCTCTTTAACGTTGTTACTTAGGAAATCATCCGCAAAATGAGAAGGATATAACATAGGGCTTATTACATCAACTTCGCTGCCAATTCGGTAAAGATGTTGACCTTCCCTTGGCAGTCTATTGTGCCAGGCGGTGTATCCGAAAGTTGCAATGGATATGTTTATTCCCTGTTTCTCCAGCACATTATGTGCAAATAACAAAAAAGAATGTATTGCTTCTTCTTTAGGTCTGTTTTTCTGAAAGGGAAAATAAGGAGAAGAACTACCGTCAGATGAAGGGAATCTAACATAGTCGAATTGGATTTCATCGAAACCCGCTTCTGCAACCTCTTCTGCAATTTGAGTGTTGTAGTTCCATGCATCCTTGCTGAAAGGGTCAACCCAGACGAAACCATTCTCGTCTCTGAATAGTTTTTTTGTCCCTTTGATTTTAACGCCGTATTTTCTTGCTTTGTAACGCGCAAACACAGGGTCTCTGAAAACTGCTATTCTTGCTATCAAATAGTACCCATCCGACTTCAGACCTGCAATATAATGTTCCAGGTTTTTGACAAGATTTCCCTGAGAACCAATCTTTCTCACGATTTTCAATTTTGAATTATAGCTCAATTTCCCATGAGAATCCTTAACATCAATAACAAGCGTATTTATCAATCCATCGAACTTAGTTAATATTCTTTTCATGTATTTCTTGTCTCCAGCCCTGAAAGCATTTAAGTAAATACCTTTCTTGAATGCAATTGCCTGGTTTCTCTTTGGATATGCAAGTGCTTGTAGTGCTGTAGAAAACACCGCACAAACGATTATAATGGGTAAAAACCTTTTCATTATCATCTTACTATCTTTATGAAAATTCCTAAATAAACCTTGATAGAACTTGCATTACAATGCAGGCAATAGGAGCAACTGTTAGATTATCATCAAGCGGAATAGGCAGAAACTCAACTACTGTTGCAGTCAATGCACCTATGAGCATTACAAAGAAACCAATGTGGATACAGGGAATAAGCATTGCAATTAGACCGATGATGAAACAGATTATAAAAAACGAAGCACTCCCGGCAATAGATTTCCCATGGAAGAATCTAATCCGCCCATATTTCTTTCCTACAAGTGCTGCCACAGCATCACCGAATGTTAGGAATAATAGGGAAATGATTGCAATGCTCTTGGGAAAAAATATTATGCAAAACAGATTAGCTATTAGAAAATTTGTTGTTCCAAGAAGAAAACCAGGTTCTTCTTTAAGAATTCCTTTCGAATGTTCTTTCATAACTTTGTATGAACCGGGTGCAATCCTTCTTAAAATTTCCAGAACAGTTATTATCCCTGAAAAATATAGAAGAAAACACAAAGGAAAAAGCCTTGTTGGTGAAAAATAGTAGATAATGGGAAATAGCGAACCTACCCCAATTCTAAATGCTTTCCTTGCCCAGACTTTCATTACAGCTCCTTATTCTATATATGATTACGCAGATTCATTTCGTTTAAATCGTTTTAGCGTTTACATCGATTATTCTGCTTTTGTTTTCGCAGACAAGCCTGAGGCTACTTTGCCTTTTCTCTCATTGCTAATCTTCGCATTTCCTTAATAGCTTCCATATTTGCAATACCCGCTAAAACAAGAAAAATTGCCATTCCTGGAGCCAGCCATTTCCATTCGTAACGGTAAATCAGGAAAATTAACGAAAGCGAAATAAAAAATCCTGATACAACAACCGGAATTGAACGCGCCTTTTTTTGAATTAGGAAATATGCAATTAATACAATAGGGAAAGCCCACGGTAAAAGATATAAAAAGACGCCCCCGCTTGTTGCTACACCCTTACCTCCTCTAAATCTCATAAAAATCGACCAACAATGTCCTGCAACCGCTGCAATCCCAACAAGGAAAATTATGAAAAGCTGAACATGGAAAATCCTATCGGAAATAAACATGACAACAAGGCTCTTACACATATCAAGAATCCATACAATTATCCCATAGGGTTTGCCAACCGCACGAAAAACATTCGCTGCGCCTGGATTTTTTGAACCTACATTTCGTATATCAACACCTTTCATTCTGGATATTATCGCAGCAAAAGGAATCGAACCAACTAAATATCCCGCAATTAAAAGGAAAATTATAAGAAGCTTATCCATAAAATAACTATAGCAAAATTACGAGATATTGTCAAGAATTCAAAAAGGACAACTGGAAATACAAAGTTCCACTCTCAGAGTTTACAATCACCAAGAAATTCCGTTTCGTCAATGATATCGTCGTTTATTTAGTAGGGACCTGATCTCCTTCACTCGAGGGGGAAATTGTAACGGGAGTTTTGTTCATCGTATGAGTTCCAGCCGTAGCAGCGGCAATCTGTTGACCCATCATACTTTTTAAAGGATATATAATTACCATACTACTCTCTTCTTTCGAAATATCAAGGATAGCCTGAATCTGCCTGAGTTCCATTGCTCCTGTTTGCGTAGAAAGAGTTCTTGTAGCTTCAGCAAGTGACTCAGCCACATTTTTCTCGGCAAGTGCCTGAATCTTTTTAGCCTTTGCAGCACGCTCTGCCCGTGCAATTACAGCAAGTTCCTCTATCAGCGATGGAGGTGTACCAACATCAGTGATTCTTACTGCTCGTACATTTACACCGTAGTCTTTTGCTTGTGAATCAATCTCTGTTTTTAATTCCAAGGCAATCTTATCGGTTTCACTTAATAGAGGTCTCAGATCATTGCTTCCGATTGTACTCTTCAATGCTTCCATGGATGCCCACTCTGTCGTTTTCCAGTAGTCTTGCACGTCAATTGCAGCCTTTTCAGGATCTTCCACCTCCAGTTCGATAGCCGCAGTAACATCTATGGGAATATTATCCTTTGTTAGTGTCTTTGTTGCCTTCACCTCATAGGTTATGATGCGAACATCTATGATGCGCGCAACAGAATAGATAAATGGTGGTATTATAAATAATCCTGGACCTCTGACGCCTACACTTTTACCAAGACGAAGGAGAACAAGTCGCTGCCACTGCGGTAGGACGAAAATCATTCCGGCAATGATATTTGCAATAAAGAATACAACCCCTGTTAAGATAATACAAAAGAAAAGACGCATAAGCACTACACCACCATTCGTTGCATGACTGGTAATCTCTGCCCAGGCAAAACGGAAATTAGGTAAGGCAATCCAAATCCACAGCGGGATTACAATCACCCAACGAATAGCTCTACGGATAAAACTCTGAACTGGACTTGTCCCTGTTTCCATTTTTTTCTCCCTTCTGGTCAATTAGCATTTTCACTTTTCGTCCCCTGCAAAAATTAAGGCTTCTTGGTAGCAGTGCTACGGACAACGGGCTTTGTGTGCTGCAGGTCTAAGGTAATGTCTTTTTTGGCCGTTTGCCAAACTTCAATTTGAGCGGTGGATTGTTTTTAAGGTCTTTTAATATTTCTTCTATTGCCCTGTTAAGTTGAGTGTCAACGCCTTTTACATATTCATTTGGTGTTATATCCACCTCAATGTCAGGGTCGGTTCCGTAATTTTCTACACCCCAGCCAACATCCTTAAACCAAAATGAGAATTCTGGCTGCGTTGTTATCGTTCCATCAACCAGTAAATTTCGTGGCCAGATTCCAACTACCCCCCCCCAGGTTCGTCTTCCAACTAACTTACCAAGACCCATCAATTTGAAAGAATGACTGAAAATATCGCCATCAGAACCAGCATATTCATTTGTGATGGCAATCATTGGACCATTTACTGATTCAGAAGGATAAGGTGAACTGCCCATCCATCTTGTCAGATCGTATCCAATTCTTTTTCTGTCAAGTTTACTTATTAAAAGCCCTGATACATGACCACCCCCATTAAATCTGACATCCACTATCAAACCATCGTAGTCGAGTTCGACCAAAAAATATCTGTGAAATTCGGAATAACCATCTGCCATCATATCAGGAATATGTATATAACCAATTCGTCCTTTTGTCTTTTCGTGCACATATTGACGATTTTTCTCAACCCAATCTCGGTACCTCACGGGAGTCTCATTTCCAACGGTTTTTATGCAAACGATTCTGCGTTTTTTACCATTGTTTTCTGCAACCTTCAATTGAACCTCTTTGCCTGCTAAATTCACCAGAAGCTGCCCTGGAGATATATCTTTACTCAGCTTATTGCCCTGTATTTCAAGCAGCAACATTCCTTTCTTAATATTTACGCCGGGACGTTGTAACGGTGGAGTATTGGTCTCATCCCAACTATCTCCCTTTAGAATATGGAGAAAACGATATGCCCTTAGTTTTGTATCGTACTTAACATCAGCTCCAAGAAAACCAAGTTTGTATGAAGGAGAAGTCCTGTAGTCACCACCAAGCTCGTAGGCATGGGAAGTCCCGAGTTCTCCCTGCATTTCCCACAAAAGGTCAGAAAACTCGCTTCGAGATGCAACACGCTCTACAAGTGGAAGGTATCTTTCTAACACTCTTTTCCAATCGATACCGGACATATCAGGAACCCAAAAATAATCACGCTGCAATCTCCATGCCTCCTTCAACATTTGTCTCCATTCGGAAACCGGATCTATAGAGATACTCACACGCTTCAAATCAATCCATCCTGTCTTTCTATTTCGTTCCGAACCTTTTTCTAATTCTTCCTTTTCCTCTTTAGCACTTCGAACCATCCGCAAGTCGTTACCTATACGGCATGCAAGCGTATTTCCGTCTCCGGAGATTCTATAATTCGATACTTTTGGAACAATCACACCTTCCTCAAGCTTACTCAAGTCAAAATATCTTAAAGTGGCTTTTGCCGGGAGTATTGACTCATGCCAGGATTTTCCTTTTGACCCTTCGATTTCATAGGTCATATAGAAAACTCTTTGCTTTGATGCAGCAAGTCCCTTATAGATAGATTCTTTAACCGGGAACGAAACCGTTCTATTTTTTATTCCATTAAAATCTATTTTTATTTGTTTTACCGATTTTGGAGTCTTTTTTAGGATATCAAGTTTGTCCTCCTCGAATGGAGCGGGATTAGGAACGAAAGGGGAAGTAATATTTTTGCGAAGTGTTATTGCATACGGTTTCATACCTTTAGGGAAATTCAAATCGAATTGCAAATTATCATACACCGGGTTGAAAATTCTATGCGAGAGGAAATACAAATATCTTCCCTGCGGGTCAAACACGGGTTCAACATCGTGAAGTAAGGGTTCACTGACCTCATGAGTCTCTTTCTTCTTTGTATCATATACTTTCACTATTGAAGAACGTTTGGTTTTCCAGTATGAATATGCGATCCAATTGCCATCGGGCGACCAATTAAATCCGTTGATAACACCAAATTTGCTTCTGTCAATTTTTTTAGATGTTTCTTTTGTCAGGTTAACAAATATGATTTCATTACGGTTGTTTGTTATTACAATCTCATCTCTTCCGGGAGATGCTTTCATTTCCACAGGCCTTCCGATAGACAGTTGTTTTATTTTCTTAGGTGTTTTTGAGTTATCGACCCAGTGAATTTCTAAATGGTCTTCCCCACCTTCATCGCTAATCAAAACAACTCTCTCATTGTTATGAAGCCAACGGGTTAATCGATGGCGAACTGATAGTTTTCCTTTCTGTTTAACCACAGGACCTTCCCAGTTTGCCATCGTGAATGACTTACCTCGACTCACAATAGCTATTGAACTTGCATCGTTATTCGGACTATAGTCTTCAAGATATTTTGCGGCATCAATGAATTTTCGGTTTCTTTGCACTTTTGGACTGAAGTATTCGATCTCAACCTTCCTTTTTCTGTTATCGGATGTATCATATACGAAAATATCAGCACCATTGTGGTAAACAATGTTTTTCCCATCGGTGCTCGCATTTCTTGCAAAGAATTCTCTGTGATTTGTATGTTGCTTAAGATTTTTACCATCGAGCTTGCAGGAAAAGATATTGGCAATTCCTTTATGGTCGGAGATGAAGTAAATTTTGTTCCCTATCCACATTGGGTTTGCAAGATTACCTTTGAGTTTAATCATTTTATTGAACTTTCCCGTCCCTTTTGCGTCAATCCAGATTTCTCCCGCTGTTCCTCCATGATATCTCTTCCACATTGCAGGATCACCTGTGTTTCTACCTATAACAACACCTTTTTTTCCGTAACTTATACTTCTCGCTGGTCCGTATGGTAACATTTTCGGTTCATGACCTTGAAGGTCAATTTCATAAAGCCACAGAAGATGTCTGAAAGGCTGAGCTGCATTGCTGGCAAAAATAACATTGCTACCTTTCCAACCCTTTACGGATGTTGTCATTCCAAGACACGTTAACCTTTTTGCTTGACCCCCCGAGGAAGGCATTACATAAACTTCCATAGCACCTTCTTCTCTTCCGAGAAAAGCTATCCATTTTCCATCAGGAGAAAACATTGGATGGGAGACTTCCCCAAGATTCGAAGTGATTCTACGAGCTGTACCTCCAACCACGTTTACCGTCCACAAGTCGTCCTCTGCAACAAAGACAATTTTGTCCCTATGAACAGTTGGATATCTATAATATCCTTTAGATTTTGATTCCATCATACTCCCTTTTTTGATTTTAAATTCACTATATTTCTTCATGCGAAAAAGTGCACGAAGTTTTTCTTAATATACAATAGAAAATCTAAATGTCAAGGGTAAATTATGTTTCTATCGAAATGTGAAGAAAGTAACAGGTTTATTCTCTCTTCTTTCTCTGTTTTAACGTACTTATGACCAACCTAATTACCGAAGAAAGAAAAAAGAGGAAGGACAACAGGAATAAAGGGAAGAACAGTCGAACCGAGTGGATTTTGACAAAACCTGCGTACACGAGTAAAAGAATGACTATGCTTATCAATAAGCAAATAGATGGTCTTAACATAAATCTAAAAATCCGTGTAATTTTCCCCTTAAATAGTCGTATCGATGAAGCAACGAAGAGGAGTATCAATAATGTTAAAAATATTGGATGATGGACATACATTCTAAATAATACTGCAACCGCTAAAAATGCGAAGAGAATAAATGATAATACAATAGGTTTGGAAATGTTTTTGAATAGAGGAGACAATTTAGACAAAGTTCCTAAAAGTATTTTAAGCAGGGGAATTAGAGTCTTTCTCATTTTAAAAAGGACAAATAGTATTATCAAAATAACAATAGTAACGAATAAGTATATGAGTCGTTTGTCAACATAAGTAAAACTGAGATGTAAAGGTTCCCCTTTCTCGATAATCTTTTTGCAGAATAGGTAATTCTCTCCTGAAATAGGTATATTCACATTTATAGATAGTAAACCTGAAACCCCGCGGTCAACTTTTTTAACATCACCTATCTTTTCTTTAGGCTTAGAGGAAGTTGGAGTTTTGGCTATCTCCAGAATCTTTTCCCCTTTAACGGGTTCTTCTGGTGTCAAAACCTCTGATGTTTTATCCATTGTTCGCACTTTTTTATCACACTTCTTGAGGTTTCCGCCAAAGTGAAGATATCTGTAATTTGCTGGCAGGTGAAAATCCCATTCCAATCTGTTTATCAAGATATTGGGCACAGGTAAAAAAGATTCGTTTTTCCCAAAAATTGTGAACCTTGTAGCAGGTTCCGAATAAATGAGTTCCACACTGAAAGGTTTTAAAATGCCGTCTTCCCTTTTAGAACGTACCAAAGGAATCAATATTTTACCATCCTTTTCTCTTGATGGTTTCTCACGTTTTCCATCCACATATACACTCCAGATGTTTGCATCTTCAGGCAATTCCAATTTGATGAATTGATTCCACAGGTTTTGTATAGAAAATGTAATCTGATGAACCAATTTACCATCCTCTTGGAATAGAGTAATTCCATACATATAATCAATAATAACGTTTAACGCCTCTTCTCTCTCATATTTAACGATACCAACAACAATATTATATGGATGTCGAACATATTTCAACGAAAACAGTATTGGTCTTGAAGCAAGTTCACCAAGTTCAGTGGGAATTTTCTGAAAATCTATTCTTTCCAAACCTTGAAACTCTTGAATATGGGCTTCTGCATTACTCTTCACCTCAGCTGCAACAAAACCGGATTCCCTTTTGGTTCCCATGATTTCAAAACCTGAGAAATCAGCTACCGTAGTCTCCATCGGCAAAAGCCTTTCAGATTTGATTGTAAATTCCTGCTTCCCCTCAATGGGATATTCAAAAGAGATATTCAGAAATTTCTCACCATCACTTTCTGTTACATTCCATATATTCTTTGTTGCCCCATCCACCTTCAAAATTTCATAACCCTGTGGAATAGAAACCAAAATTGAATTGAGCTTATCCTGTATGATATTCAACTTGACCTTTGTGGAAACCCTGATAGCGTCTGCTTCTATAGAAAGAAGGTTATAAAGTTCAGCATAAATCTTAGCAGGACCCCTTGCAATCCCCATTGGTTTTCGTTTCCAGCCAATGCTCATCGTAGGACTCGAAATAATGTAAGCTTCTACTATGGTATGTTTACCTATTTCCTTCATCTCCATACTCTGAGCATTTACAAGTGTCACATCCAGTGCTACTTTGGGAATGTCCAATCTAACATGTGTTATCGGTGTCTGGGGAATATTGAAATAGAGGGCAGGGGTTTGCTTATTCTTACTTGTTTTAACTGAAAATTTTACCATTAACAAGTGTTCTCCAACTTCATTCGTGCTTAAATAATGCCAACCTGCGTCCGTAATAATTGAAGCAGGATTACCATCGAAACGGATATCTTCGATTGCCAATTCCTCACGGAATAAAGGTATCTTCAAATAACTCTCCTTGTCTTTTCTGAAGATATCCAGTTCCAAAAGGGCGGTGAATTGTGTACCTTCACCGCCTACAACCCCATTGTAACTTGCCTTCCTTATAAGATAATCGCAAGGTGGGCTCAGCCTTTTTACCGTGGGAGTTTTCATTTTATCAATAAGATTTTTGAATTGCTCCCGCGTCAAGACCACGTTTCCACCGTCTACTTTATATTCAGCTTTAAAACGAAAACCCGTCTGTTCAAGAAGCTTACTAAATTCAACCCATGAAAGCTTAACCTCATCCGTATCAAGTTTAAGTATCTTCTGGAACTCCTGCCAGTCAATAGTTATATCACTCGAGTAGCTTTCATGTTCCGTATCGTCTGCTTTAACAAGTTTTATGAAAAAAACAGACAATAGAACAAGGCAGAAAAATCCAGTTTTCACATATGTTTTGCCATTGATTTTCACTTTTCCCTCGCTGAAATGGTTTTCATGCTTTTCTTTTTAACCGATGTTATCCTTTTCATCATAGTTTAATGTCAAAAGACTTATTGTTTTTTGTGTCGAGAGAACCATTGTGGTTTTATACAAGCTGTAAGAAAGAGAAGGACAAAAACAACGAACAGGAACTTATTAATGAACCAGAATATCAAGGCTCCAACGACAAAAATAGAACGTATTCCATTTGGAGATGCAAACTTATTCCAGAAATCTTTTTGAGACACCGACCATTTTTTGATTCTTATGTATAAAGCTATAATCCTCTTCCTGAGCAGTAAAAGGATATAAACGATGACAAGAAGGACTATAAACTTCAAGATTATGTTGAGCCACCCTTTTACATATTGAAAGTCCAGATAAAGTTCCTCTCCTTCTACAATAGTCTTGGCAAATCTATAAAGCTGACCTGAGGTCGGGACTTCAATCTTGAGAAGTGCAATACCTGCTTCACCACCTGTAATAATTCCTTTTCGTTGTTCTTTCTGTATGTTTTGAGCAAAATCGATTTCCTGCTTAAGTTGGTTCAAGAATGCGTCCCGTTGGTTTGCTGAGCTCGTCCTGAATTTGCTTTCCAATTTTCCTTGACTTCTCTTAATGGCTCTGTTTGAAACCTGTTTTTCAGGAGTCTCCCAATTTGTCAAGGCATCGTTGTATTCACTAACTTCATCGTATGAGAATACACGGTTCCTACCAAGAAAAGGATTGATTCCTGTTGCCAATTGTTCCTTCTCAACATTCCCCCCGAAATGGAGTAATCGATAATCATCGGGAAGGTAACATGACCATAACATTCTGCTTATAATTATATCCGTTTTAGGAAATTGCAATCTTTTTGCCCCTAAGAAAGAAAATTCGGTAGTTCTATAATAATATAGAATCTCTACATCGAATGAAGCTATATTCTCACCTGTAATTTGCGAACGTGCGAGTGGTATCATAAATACTCCAGCTTCGTTTTTTGCAGGGACTTCCCTCTTTCCACTGACATAAAGACTCCATATTTCAGCTTTTTCCGGTAATTTAAGTTCAAGAAATTGTTTTCCTGTATTGCGCATAGTATAGACAATTCTGGTTATCACCTTACCCTCTTCCAAAAATACGGACATTACACTTGCATTATCGATTACGGTATTGACTACCGGAAGCTCTTCGTGCTTGGTAACCTTTAATGTCAGTCTAAAGGGATGTCTCAAATATCGCAGTCCAAAGATGGGTGGTCTTGCAGACATATTCACAAGTTCGATAGGCAATTCCTGAATATCAAGCCTATCTATTTTTTCGGCCACAGAGATTTCAGTTTCTGCAGTGCTCTTCTTTTCTCCCCCTATATAACCTGTTTCTCTAACGGCATTCAATATTTGATATCCATCGAAATCGATTTCATTCTGCTTTTCTGAAAATATCCTTTCAGATACTACGGTGAATATAACACTTCCCTCCTTTGCTCCACCGAAAGGCACACTTAATATATCCTTACCTTTTACTTTTTTCGTATTCCAATCCCTGATTTCCTGCCAGTTTTGATCTTTTACATATAGTATGCTGTAATCCGCGGGAACGAAAATTTCTATATTAGAAATAATATTCTGCAGAATATTCAATTTAAATTTGGTAGTTACGCGTAAAGCATCGTCCTCGATAGAAAGAAGACTGAAAGTTTCTGCATAGATTTTGGCGGGTCCTCTTTTTTTCTCGGTCTTTGTAACAAGGGTGCGATGCAACTTGACGTTAATCTGGTTTGTTGTAGAAAGTACTGCTTCAACTTTGGTATGTCCGCCAATTCTCGATACAGTCATATGTTTTTCCTGTGGGATCTCAACCAATACATCTTCTATAGGTATATCAATCTTCAATAATGTAATGGATGTTTGGGGAACGCTAAGATTCACTACATCAGGTCCTTTTTCAAGGTCTGTTTGTATGGAAAACTCCAGGTCTATAATGTGCTGTCCACTCTTATTTGTTGCGAGAACGTACCAACCATTTTCCATCATTACAAGACCTGATTTATTGTCCAATGTAATCTTTTGTAATGCGACATTCTGAGGCAGGAGAGGAATCTTGGAAAACGCCGTCCTATCTTTTTCGAATATTTCAAGATAGAATTTAACGGTGAAAGATACGCTTTTCTTTTTCATAATCCCGGAATATTCTGCTTTTGTGATAAGGTAATCACCCGGAGGTGCAATGGGTGCAACAGCCACTACCTTCATTTGTTCAAGTAACTTCTTGAACTGCTCCCGCTGGAGTACGACTTTCCCATTCTGTATATTGTACTCTACTTTTACTTCACTGCCTGTTTGTGCAAGAAGTTTCTTAAATTCTTCCCAGGTTAATATTACCTCGTCTGAATCTATTTTAAGAAATTTCTTAAACTCACTCCAGGGAATTCTCACCAGGCTTTTACTGTCTTCTGGACTCTCAGCATATACTGTAGCGACTTTTCCCTGACCCATATATCCTATTAAAGATATAAGGAAAACAAACCAGAAAATCATTCTCGTTTTTTTCTGGGATACCATATACTCCTCCTCATTTTTCTTGATTCCATAAAATTTGACTACAAAATACCCTGTTAGAAAAATATCTTAATTTTTTCTTCCGTTTATATATACCTTTTTACTCATTCTTTATTCCATAATTCTTTAAAATGCACACAGCACTTTATTAATCGATTCTTGTTCAAGCGAAAAATTACTAAAATGAGCGAAATTAGTGTTTCATGCTTATTTTTTGATTTGCTGTCCACCATATGCAAACAGCGTAAATAGTCACTGAACTCCGTCGTAATTCAGAGTAAATGACCAGTGAGTCGTGTCATTGCGAGTTCCACTTCTTGCCCTGTGTAATATCATTATTCACAAAACATTTTCCTATTACACGGCGCTTGCTCGACTCATGCGAAGCAATCCCATACTTGCCTTTCTCTCAATATGAGATTGCCACGCCTGCCACAGGCAGGCTCGCAATGACGGGGTTTACTGACTATTTACCTCTCATCTACGAAAAGACATAACAATCGAGTACGTTATACCACCAAAAAGAATAAGTGTTCCAACACAAAACATTATCCATGCGGAAATAGGCATCAGACCTCCTTCTTTTTCCCCATACTCAAAGCTACTGAAACGATCAAGAAAATCAGTAGAACCAGCCAACCTCCAAGAAATTCAGCAAGTCTTGGATAACCTCCGTAGGGTTTTAATATTCTCTCCTTGAGTGAATAACCAAGAAGAACCAGCGAAACAAGCGGAACGAAATAACGTATGACGAAGTCCCACCACCTGCCAACACTGATTTCAGAAAGGTCGTTAGCATATATTCTCAACTTGTCAGCACCAAAGATGTATCCAACGAACACTGCTTCAAGCAGTGCTACAATAAAAAGCCCAAAATTATTCATAAAATGATCAAGAATATCAAGCCAGTAAAGACCACCGCTTGTTGTAAAAAGAATTCCCACTGCAAAAGCAAGTGTTGCAACCGTAATATTCGTTGCCTTCTGATTCCATCTGAACTTATCCCGGACGCCCGCTACAATGGACTCCGTTAGTGAAAAGGCGGAATCGATTCCCAAAGTTAGAAGCATCAGGAAGAAAAAAATTCCGAACAGATTCGGAAGAGGCAAGTGGTTGATAATTGTAGGATAGGTAACGAAAGCCAGCTCGGGACCACTTTTCATTACATTTGCAACGGTCGTTCCTGAAACATGAGCATAGTAACCAAGAGTTGAGAAAACGGCAAATCCTGCAACATAAGAAGTTGTGCAATTCGCAAGCCCAATAAGCAATGCATTATTGACTATATCGGACTTCCTTGGTAGAAAACTCGCATATGCAATCATCACTCCAAAACCAACCGTAAGTGTGAAAAATATCTGGCTGTATGCCGCATGCCACACTGCAGGATCTGCAAGTGCCTTGAAATTCGGAGTAAGATAGTACCTAATACCTTCCATTGCACCAGGAAGAGTTACACCTCTGATTACGAAAACTATAAGCATTAACCATGGCAAAGTAACGGTCACATATACAACCTTTCCAACAGTTTTCACACCCTTCCAGGTGGACAAAATAATCCATATCCAACAGACAAAGAGTGCTACCACAAGAAATGCCTGTGGCTTTCCTATTTCAAACACACCTCCTGAAAGGTTTAGCATCTTCGTAAAGAAAAATGTCTTTGTGTCTACCCCCCATGCAAGCGTAAATGAATGCACTAAGTACTTAGCTGCCCAACCCATGATAACCGCATAATAACAAACAATCCCAAATCCCACAAGAAGCGCAAACCATCCCAACCATTCGCTCTTCCTGGATATTTTTCTGAAAGACATCGGTGCCGAGCTTGCCATTCTGTGGCCTATTGCAAACTCGAGTATCAACAGCGGAATACCTGCTGTAAGAAGAGCAACGAAGTATGGAATCAGAAATGCACCACCTCCATATTTATAGCATATATATGGAAATCTCCATATATTGCCCAACCCGATAGCAGAACCAATCGCTGCTAAAACAAAAGCAGTTCGCGAATCCCAATGAGCTCTTTTTGCAATTGCCATACCACCTCCTTTACATTTTTTTCTTTTTTTTTGGTTTATCTAGCCCGTTTGGTTCGTTTGTCATTAGTTATCAGTTATTCGTCATTCGTCATTAGTCAATGGTTATTGGTTATCAGTTATCGGTCATTAGTCAATGGTTATTTACCTTCGGTGTATATTCGCTTTGCTGTCTATTTGCTCTGCGTTATTTGTTGTAAACAATAAATACACTACAAATATACAACTAAATATACTATGAATATACACGCCTCTTCCGCCGTTCAGTTCGTCATTGCGAATATTCTTCTCATATTTCTTATGAAGCAATCTCATTTTCCCAATTTAGGACTTTGTCGGCCTTATGTCTCATGTCTTACATCTGTGGTCTATCCTCTCTTTTTAGGTTTTCAATCCGCATTTCGCAATCCGAAATCCCAAACGCCGTTCCTGTCATTCTGAGTAAGCAAAACTTATTGACTGTGGAAGAATCTCGATGTTTAAACATAGCGTTTGTTTACAATTTATGCGTTCTTGCACTTTTCACTTTTACCTTTTCACTTTTAAGTTTTCCTTTCCCTCTTCTTCAATCTACACCTTTCCATAAACTAAGAACTAATGTAGCTGCACCAACAAGCCAACAGTAGTAAGCAAAAAAATGTAATTTTCCTTTTTTCACAATCTTTAGCAATACGATAAGTGAAATCAATCCAAAAATAAAAGCTGCAATAGCACCTGCTAAGTAAATCCCTATAAGTCCCTCCTGTATGGAAACTGCTGCCTCCTTTGTTTCGATAACCATTGCACCGAGAATTGCAGGAATCACAAGAATAAAAGAAAATTCAGCAGAGTCTTCCCTTGAAATACTACCCCATAAACCCGCCGATATTGTCGCACCGGAACGGGAAATACCGGGGATAATGGCAAATGCTTGAGCAATACCTATCAATGTCGAAGATACTGCATTGTGTTTGCGAAATTTCTTAATCTTTATGAATCTTGTAGAAAATAAAACTACGCCCGTTAACAAAAGCATTACAGATACGAGGACAGGACTTGAAAAGAGCTTTTCGATTTTGCTCTTCAGAAAAATGCCAACTATAGCGGCTGGTATCGACGCCCACAGAAGATAAAAAAACAGCTCTAGATTTTTATCACTTACTATCCAATGTCCACCTTTCATCCTTATGCGAGAAGTGAAAACAGCTTTAATAATCTTTCCAACCCTTCTACTGAAAACGACTAAAATGGCGACAACCGTGGAAAAATGAAGTAACACCTCAAAAAAAATCCCGACTTTCTTGAACCCAAGAAAATGTTCAAGAAGAACCAGGTGCCCGGAGCTTGAAACGGGAATAAATTCCGTTAAACCCTGCACTATTCCAAGAATTATCGATTTTAATATCATCATCTTCATTGTAAACTTTGTTACTATTAACATATCGCTTAACATTTTGCAAGAACAATTTCATTTCTAACAGCGCAAAATAGAAATATCCAATTTTGTGCAAAATGAAAATCATCTCTTTCCCTACAAAAAAACCAGCCCCCAAAAGGAAGCTGTCTTTCTTCTCTTTCTTGGCTAAAATCTATCTCACAAGTATAACCTTTTTCACAGATGTAAAATCATTAGATATCAACCTCGTGAAATATTGATTGGGGACGGGGTTTGACATTTTGACACTTTATTGTTTTCTTTTCTTTGTTCTTTTGTATATTTGCCCTAATGAGGAAAACTTGAGTTCACTAAATGGTTCCAATGCTATTATTTCTTTGTATGTAAGTCCTCCCACATCCTTTAGTTTTTGTAAAAGTTCAGCTCTAAAAGCTTTACCTCCCCAGGTTGTGTAGTCAATGTCCTTCAGTCTCACTCCGTGCGTAATTTCAAATTCCTCTATTATTCTTTCAAATGGTAAAAAACTATATTCTTTCTGCCTCATTCTCTTGGATGGCTTTGTTGTCTGTCTTCTTTCGAACTTCTTCATTGCTTTTGAAATGAAACTATCATCAGCAAGAACTTCTCCAACACGTGTTGTGGTTACCGGTAATGTTTCTTTGTCTCTCCATTCCTTTAAGAGAATGTCAAATTCGTTTTTATCTCTAAAAAGCTCCTCAACAAACAGATTATCTATCATTCTGTCTAATTCCTTGCTACAGAAGTATTCATTTACACTTGACCATCTGTAATCATAAGGGGTATGGCAAATGCCAGCCCTCACAGGATTCAAGAGCACATATATTACTGCCATTTTCAAGTATTCACCCGTTCCTATAAGTGTCGACTTATATCTGTTTTGAAACACATATCCCTTACCTTTCATGACGCTTCGATAGTTGATTGCAAATTGACTGTTAAGATTCCTCATAAATTCAGACATCTTGCCGCTCCCATTCTGGAGCACCAGATGATAATGATTATCCATTATGCAGTATGCATATACCACAATCCTATAAATCCTTGATCTTTCCTGAAGCAACTCTAAAAATCGGATCCTTAGCTTCTTACCCGAAAATATGTTCTCGCCTTTATCCCCTCTGTTCATTATATGGTGATACGCTCCCTTATAAGTAAGTCTACAGTGTCTCATATTGTATATTCCTTCCTTTGAAAAATGTCAAATTGTCAAACCCCGTCCTCATTGTAGGAAATCCCTCAACCCTGAGCTCGGAACCGAAGGGTTGGAAACTCCGAAAATACAAACACAAGAACACAAAATTAGAAATTATGAAAATCTGAACACCAGAGCACAAGTCACAAGAACACAAGACAGAAGAGAGATGAGTGAGACGGCTAGTAGAAAAATCGTGTATTCATACTCAACCTTAACCTGGTGTTGAATTTGTTTAACTGTCTAAAACCTTGAAATAAGTGTTTTTTCTTCGACTTCGCTCCCTTCGAGTCTGAGCCTCAGGGTCGAAGACAGGACAGACTCTGTGCACTCTGCGGTTCCCCTGTGAAATACAATTAAGTTCTGACCATTCTCCTGTTTCACGGGGTAAATATGTGGTGAAATTGACATTATCCGGGCAGTAACCGTGGCTCCAAAAAACAAGTTGACAAAGAAAATGTTTGGTGATATTATGCGTCAAGAATTGGAGGTATTATTTGAATACAAAGTATATATTTGTGGCTGGTGGAGTAATAAGTGGAGTTGGTAAAGGGATTGCCACAGCCTCTATTGGCAAGATATTAAAGGAATATGGCTTCAAAATAACAGCTATAAAAATCGACCCGTATATAAACATAGATGCCGGTACACTAAGACCGACCGAACACGGGGAAGTCTGGGTAACCGATGACGGAGGTGAGATAGACCAGGACCTGGGTAATTATGAAAGATTCCTTGGAGAAATCCTGTCAAAAGACAACAATATTACAACTGGACAGGTCTATGATGCTGTGATAAGAAAAGAAAGACAGGGCAAATTTCTTGGCAAAACGGTCCAATTCATACCACATATACCGAATGAAATTCTCGACCGAATAAGGACAATATCAAGCAATTACGAATTTTCACTCATCGAGATAGGTGGAACTATTGGAGACTATGAGAATATTCCATTCCTTTTTGCAGCAAAAAGCCTGGAAAGACAGATAGGTAAAGAGAATGTTCTCTACATTCTGATTACATACCTGCCTATACCTTCTCATATTAACGAAATGAAAACAAAACCCACACAACAGGCAATCAAGAGTTTGAGTGAATTTGGCATTTTCCCTGACATAATACTTTGCAGGGCAAACCAATCGCTTGATGATGTGAGAAAGAAAAAGATAGAAATTTATGCAAACATAAAAAGCGAGTTTGTTATTTCTGCTCCAGATATTTCGACACTTTACAAAATCCCTCTGAATTTCGAAAGCGAAAAACTCGGGACAAAGATACTCAAGAAATTCGGGATAAGAAAGAGAAACAAGGCTTCGTTCAATCGTTGGAAAGAATTAGTAGAGAACATAGAGCATCCGAAGAAGAATTTAAAAATCGCAATGGTCGGTAAGTATCTCGACATTGGTGATTATAACCTTCAGGATGTTTATATTTCCATAAAGGAAGCATTAACTCATGCAGGAGCGAATTTCGCAGCACATATCGATACACAGTGGGTTAATTCAAAAACGCTTGAAAAACGCAAAGATAGTGTAAGAAAGCTGTCTGCATATGATGGAATAGTCATCCCTGGTGGTTTTGGAGAATCTGGAATTGAAGGAAAGATATTAGCTATAGAATTTGCAAGGAAACATAGAATACCACTGCTTGGTCTCTGTCTTGGTATGCAGCTGGCGGTAATCGAATTTGCTCGAAATGTCTGTGGACTCGAAAAAGCGAATTCAACCGAGATTGCTCCTTCAACAAGATATCGGGTTATAGATATTCTGCCAGCACAGAAAAAACTCATTGAAGACGAGAACTTTGGAGGAACAATGAGATTAGGTGCTTATGCAGCATATCTGGATGAAGGTTCCTTAGCACTCTCTCTCTACAAGAAATCAGGAAGACTTCTTAAAGACAGGGAAAGGCTAAAAAATATGCTTGGGAAAAAAGACCAAAGGTTCAGAATAGGTAAAACTCCAATAGGCAAAAATACAATCCTGGAAAGGCACAGACACAGGTATGAGGTATCACCTGACTTCACCCATTTTCTTGAGGATGGTGGATTAAAAATGTCAGGATTTCACACGAGACTCGACGATGCGAAATTAATCGAATTTGTCGAAATACCCAAACATCCGTTTTTTGTTGCAACACAAGCTCATCCTGAATTCAAATCCTCTCTTGATAATGCTGCTCCCCTTTTCCTCGGACTAATCGAGGCAGCCATTAAAAAAGCAAGGAAGAAAAAGAAGTGATCGAATCGATACGCATAAAAAACATAAAGATAGGCGGAGGCAAAAATCCCTTTTTCCTGATAGGTGGACCCTGTGTAATTGAAGATGAAAAAACCGTAATGAAAACGGCATCGACCATAAAAAGAATCACCGAAAAACTGCGGATTCCTTTCATATTCAAATCATCTTACAAAAAGGATAACAGGGCGAAAGTAACTTCCTATCAGGGACCGGGACTTCTGAAAGGCTTAAGAATGCTCGCGAAAGTTAGGGAGCAATTCGATGTACCTGTGTTATCCGACGTTCACAGCAGAGAAGAAGTTAAACCAGCCAGTGAAATCCTTGATATCATCCAGATTCCTGCATTTCTTTCACAGCAGACAAGTCTTGCGGTGGAGGTTGGCAAATACGCAAAGGTAGTAAACATCAAAAAGGGACAATTCATTGCTCCCGAGGATATGAAAAATGCAGTACGCAAGATTGAATCCACAGGCTGCAAAAAAATTATCCTAACCGAAAGAGGAACCGTTTTTGGCTACCATAGATTGGTTGTCGATATGAGAGCTTTCGATATAATGCATACTCTCGGCTATCCTGTTGTCTTCGATGTAACCCATTCAATAAGAATATATGGAAAACCATCGAAAAACCCGAGTGGTGGCGAACCCCAATTTATCTTTTCACTTGCCAAAGCGGGTGTTGCAGCGGGTGCAGATGGCGTTTTCATCGAAGCACATCCGAATAAGGAAAAAGCACTTTGCGATGCTGCAAGTATGCTCTCACTAAATAAGTTATCGAGTCTGCTAAAAATTCTTAAGCAAATTCACTCGACTGTAAATTAGTCCAAACTCAAGGAGTTATTATGAAAAATATTAAATTGATCGCAATGGATGTAGATGGTGTACTGACAGACGGAAGTATAATATACGGTGCAGAAGACATTGAAATAAAGATTTTCTATGTAAAAGATGGTCAGGGAATAACACTGGCAAGAAGAGCAAGAATTGAAGTAGCATTTATTACAACCAGGATTTCGGATGCGCTTCTCAAACGCGCAAAGGACCTCGGTGTGATTGAGGTTCATCAAGGAATACAGGATAAGCTCGCTTGCATAAAAAAAATTATGTCACGATACAACTTAACACAGGAAGAAGTTATGTACATTGGAGATGATATAGTTGATATTCCTGTTATGGAATTTGTTGGCTTTCCCGTTGCTGTTGTAGACGCTGTCGACGAAGTGAAAAAAATAGCAAAATATGTGACAAAAAAACCCGGAGGAAGGGGTGCGGTAAGGGAAATAGTTGAAATGGTCTTAATTTCAAGAAAACAATAAAACTTAAAACCTTAAATTATGACAAACAAAAAACAAAAAATAATAGGCAAAGCAAGAGAAGTGGTAAGAAAAGAAGCAGAAGAACTGCTTTCCCTTGAAAAGAGAATCGGCAAGAACTTTGTAAAGGCTGTAGAGGCAATAAGAAAATGCAAAGGAAAGGTTATTGTTTCTGGAATCGGTAAATCGGGTATTATCGGTAGAAAAATCGCCGCAACCTTATCCAGCACCGGTACACCTTCCTTTTATCTTCATCCGACCGAGGGCGTGCACGGTGATGTTGGATTCGTTACAAAGGATGACGTAATTATTGCAATATCAAAAAGCGGAGAAACCGAAGAGCTATTTAAGTTAACGCCCACGCTGAGAAAAATAGGTTCCTTTATTATTTTACTAACCGGAAACCCAAAGTCAACGCTTGCGAAACAAAGCAATGTAGTTTTAGATATCTCAGTGAATGAAGAAGCCTGCCCTTTCAATCTCGTTCCAACCTCGAGCACTGCTGTGACACTTGCACTTGGAGATGCCATTGCTGTATGCTTATTTCATCTTAAGAAATTCAAACCCAAAGACTTTGCATTCTTCCATCCAGGTGGTAATATAGGTAGGAAATTGCTTACCACAGTGGAAGATGTAATGCTAACCGGAAGTTACATTCCGATAGTAACCCTAAAAACCGCTATGAAAAACGCTATCCTTGAGATGACATCCAAGAGAGGCATAACTACTGTTGTTGGTGAAAAAGGAAAGCTCAAGGGAGTTATAACGGATGGTGACCTAAGGAGATTGCTTAAAACAAGAAACGATATATTCAAACTTACCGCAGGTGAAGTAATGACTCTCAATCCACGGACCGTAAAAAAGGGTGAACTTGCCATAAAGGTAGTAAGACTGATGGAAGCATATGGCATAACCTCTATGCCCGTTGTTAATGCGTCAAAACATCCCATAGGTATTGTTCACCTGCATGACCTTATGAGACTCGGTATTCTTTGAAATCCTTATGATAGATTTCTTCGGGAGTAACTTAAAAGGAAAAACCTATATCTTCAGGCTCGACCCAAGAGTCAAATTTCTCTCCCTAATACTCATCTTTACTTCCCTCCTTCTAACCAAATATATCGAATACTACCTGGTCTGGTTTATTGTCATTCCTTTTGCGCTTCTTAGTAATAGAATTCAAATGAAATACATCTTTCGACCTTTAAGATTTTTTCTCTGGCTTTTCATACTGACAATGGTGTTTCATGCTCTTCTTACACCGGGAAAAATACTTTACCACGTAGGGAGAATTTACTTAACGAATGAGGGTATAGAAAAGGGTATATTCTTTTCCCTCAGGCTTTTCCTGATTGTCTCATTTACCTACCTCTTCTCGCTTACGACAAATCCTATGGAACTTACGGATGGACTTACAAGATTTTTCTCTCCTTTAAGAAGGCTGAGAGTTCCTATAGATGACCTTTCTATAATCATCCACATCTCGCTCCGCTTTATTCCAACCCTTTCCGAGCAAACATCCAAGATATTACTGTCCCAGAAAGCAAGAGGACTGCATTTCGATGTCAACCTATTCAAAAAAATCAAGCACTTGCCCTCACTTGTTCTTCCAATCATAATGCTGTCGATCAAGAGAGCAGGTGACCTGGCTCTCGCTCTTGAAGCGCGCGGATACCATCCTGGGGCAAAGAGAACCAGTTTCACGCAGATGAAAATTAAAAGAACGGATTTTTTAACCATTTCAATAATCGTCCTCTTAACAGGAGGCATTGAGCTTTGGCAAATATTAAGATAACATTGGAATATGATGGAGGCAACTTTTCTGGATGGCAGCTTCAACCCCGCAGAAAAACGGTTCAAGGTGTTATCGAAAATGCCCTCGAGCAATTCCTTGGAAAGAAAACAAGAATAATAGGAGCAGGTAGAACCGATACAGGTGTTCATGCGATTGCACAGGTTGCTAATTTCCATATGAAAAAGAAATATGATAATCATACGATACTAAATGCTCTTAATGCAAATTTACCCGATGATGTATTCGTAAACCGAGCAGAAGAAGTAGACGAAAACTTCCATTCAAGATTTGACGCAACATCCAGGATCTACCTATACAGAATAACAAACCAATACACAGTATTCCTTAGAAACTATGCCTGGTTCAATGCTCAAGAATTCGACATACCACTAATGAAAAAGGGCGCTAAACTACTTCTAGGAAAGAAAGATCTTACTTCTTTCGCAATTGCAAAATCAAAAAAGGAAAATATGTTTGTGAATGTGAAAAACTGCAAATGGAAGAGTTCGGGTAACGAACTCATTTTTGAAATCGAAGCGGATAGGTTTCTGCACAAGTCTGTAAGAGCAATTGTAGGCACACTTCTACTACTCGGAACGGGAAAACTCTGTCTTGAAGATATCGAAAAGATAGTCTCCGCAAAAGATAGAAAAATGGCTGGCAAAACAGTTCCGTCACATGCACTATATCTCAAGGAGGTCAAGTATTGATTCTACGGCCCAAGAGAGAAGAGCGAAACGATGAAACGGTGAATTGGAGAAACGGATAGACTGTAGACCTTGAAAGGGAGAGAAGAGGAGAGGAGAGAAGAGGAGAGACCAAATAGACCAAACAGACTAAACAGACTAAATAGACCAAATGGACTATGGTTGTTTACAATAAATAACGCGAAGCAAATACACGGCAAAGCGAATTTACGGCGCAGACGGATAATCATTGACTAATGACGGATAACTGATGATCAATAATTGATGTCTAATGACAAGAACAAGGAAAAAGGAGGTACGATGAAAGTTTTTATTGACACTGCAAATCTTGATGAAATAAGGGAAGCAAGCGATTTAGGGCTTCTTGATGGCGTCACTACAAATCCAACTCTTCTTTCCCGCGAGGTTGAGAGGACAGGAATGAAACCCGACAAGATACTTAAAAACATCTGCAGTATGGTAGACGGACCAATTTCTGCTGAGGTGGTAAGCCTGAAAGCAAATGGTATCGTAGAGGAAGGAAAGCAACTTAGCAAAATCGCAAAAAACATATGTATTAAGATTCCTATGTTAAAAGAAGGTGTAAAGGCAACCAAGAAATTGAGTAATCTCGGTATAATGGTAAATATGACCCTTGTCTTTTCGGTAAATCAAGCCCTTCTCGCAGCAAAAGCAGGAGCATCTTTTATTAGCCCATTTATTGGAAGACTCGATGATATAGGGCATACAGGAATGGACATTGTCAGGGACATAGTGACAGTTTTCGAAAATTACGACATATCGACGCAGGTAATCGTTGCAAGTATAAGACACCCTTTGCATGTTACCGAAGCAGCCCTTGCAGGAGCAGACATATCAACAATACCTTTCAAGGTAATCGACAAAATGTTCAAACATCCATTAACAGATATAGGAATCGAGCGCTTCCTCGCCGACTGGAAAAAAGTGACCAATTAGAAAAAAGCAGCCTGTCCCCTTAAATACCAAAAACGGACAGTATGTGTGAAGCGAGTGGGACAGCCTTTTCTTTAGGTAAGCAGTACTTCATCTCAAGAAATTCACTTCTCTTCTTCTCAACTTCATCCTTAACATGCTTATCTTTTACGATTACATCTGCAATAAAATCGGATAACATCTCGAAATCTTTCTCTTTCATACCAAACCTGGTCATCTCCTGAACTCCCATTCTTATACCGCTTGCATCCAGAAATGTTTCATCGTCCGGCAGCGCCTGATAGTTAGTTATTATATTATTGTCCTCCAGTCTCTTTGCAATTTTCTGTCCGTTTCCGAATTTTCTTATCCTGATAATAACCTGATGGGTTTCCGTAAAACCATCGGATTCATCACCTTCGACATCGACATTCCTGCTTTTCAATGCTTTGGCAAATGCTCTTGCATTATTTCTAACCTGGTCCTGATACTCTTTTTTGAAATTGTTCATCTCGTAACTCGCCATAAGAAGGCTTAACAAAGTTCCAAGGTGATGATTACTTGTCGAACCCGGAAAAGCTCTACCTTTGATATCCAACCACAGCTTCCTCAAAACTGTTCCTTTATCCATATTACTCGCTATTATCCCTCGTTGAGGTCCAAAAAATGTCTTATGCGTACTTCCGGTCACAATATCAGCGCCTTCTCCGAGAGGTTCCTGAAATGCTCCATAAAGACCTAATACATGTGCCATATCATACATTATTATAGGTCGCAAATTCCAATCTTTGACAATGTTATAGACAAAGCTAACGGGTTCGGAATAAATAAACATACTCTTTCCAAAAACTATTAATTCTGGTCTTTCCATATCTAAAATCTCAGCCAACTTCCCGGTATCCGCTTTATATGGATTATCCTTCAGAATTGGGAAATTTATCACCTTATCGCTGCCCGTCTCCTTGTCCTTGTCAACATAGTTAAAAAGTGCACCCATTGGTTGCGAACTCAAATGGCCCCCATGTGTGAGCAAATTATTCATCACTAATCCTATCCTTCGCTGTGCTTTACCCTTCGTTGGTCTGTTTATGAATTTCACTATACCTTTGAATACAATTTCATTTGCCATCTGTCCGCTAATAGGACGGGGTTCTATCTGGGTGCAATTGAAGTATTTTTTCAACTCCTCTTTCACCTTATCTTCGATGTCTTTAATAAAATCAATTCCCTGATAGAAATATACTTCCTCGCCTTTCATTGTTCTGTGTTCCGCATATCGACCGGCAGCATCGGATATTTCACACATTTTTACCAAAAGACTTGGCGTCGATTCTGATGGGATAAGATTAAAACACCTTTTCTGTCTCCATTCGGTATTTTTATCCACTTTCCGCATAAGTTCCATAACTCTTTCAGTAAAACTACTCATTTTACCTCCCGCACTAAAATTCTTCCTTTTCTTAATTCCGCCTGTAAGCTACCATCTAATAATTATTTCCCTTAACTCACAACATTCACTGATTTCAGATAGAAAGCAGGTGTATAATAATAGCCAACGTTAGGAACCTTTTTTCCTATACCCACTAAATTCCTCATCATATCATAAACGTTCCCTGCTATCATAGTATTCTTAACCCTACCCAAAATCCTTCCATTTTTAATAGCAAAACCTAAAGAAACATTACACGAAAAATCACCTGATAGAAGATTCGACTGTCCACCACCAAGCACATGATGTACTATTATGCCGTCCTTTATATCCTTTATCATATCGGGAACAGACCAAACACCTGGAGAGACAACAATATTCGAAACCCCGGGGACAGGAAGTGAATTATATCCACGAATTGCACTTCCCGTGCTTTTTTTCCCCAATAGACCAGCAGTTTGAAGATCAAACAAGAAATTCTTTAAGACCCCATTCTTGAATAGTGCAATCCTCTTCGAGCTAACGCCTTCAGTATCAAAAGGACGCGTCTCTACACCTTTTTCAAGCAGCGCATCATCATAGATTGTAATTCTATTATCAATTATTCTCTTGTTCAATTTATCTTTAAGAGGAGATGAACCCTTCTGCAAATTTTTACCATTTGTGCCAAGCGTTAAACTTCTCAGAATTATTGGCATAACGGAAGGCATAAATATGACATTTTTCTGTCCGCTCTCAAGCTTCACTTCCTCATTTGCAAGTCCAGCGTTCTTTAGCAGCTCACTGATATCTTTCTGGGTTATGAAACGACTATCAGGAGAACTTTTAACTTTGTATATCCACGTGAACGAACCGTTGATTATCTTGAAAATCTGAACATATACGGTGACATTGGTTTTTGAGTATGTTATATCAAGTCCTTCGGTGTTTGCAATTCTAAGTGTTTTTTCCAAGCGTGAATATGTAATGTCCACTTTGGATTCTGGTTCTTCCTTTCTTATTTGTGTTATAATGGAATTACAGTCATGTTTTATTCTATTCGTTTCAACTTTGTTTACCGAATCAAAAAATGTCCGAACAGGTTTAACCTTTAAACTGGTAGGTAGAGTAAACCTGGCTCTTTCACCAAATCTTGAAGCATCTATACTTGCATCGAGTGCGACCTCGGCATCTGCTATCTTTGTTGTGCTTGCAAATCCGAGTTTTCCTTGCTTTATTATCCGTATACCCATACCTTCAAATTGCTTTTTTTCTGCATTGTAAAACTTGTTCGACTTGAATATGACTGGAAATTCTCTTCCCTTTGTTAAATATATTTCTGCTTTCAAACCTTTTCTTTTAGCCTTATCGAATATCTTAAACACTATTTCCTCGCTTTCACTTATCCTTTCTTTCCACCGACTACAACGTTCCTAATCCTTATGTGTGGTCCTCCATCGGATACTGGAAGTGGAAACTGCCCATCTTTTCCACACCCACCGAGCCCTCCATGCATTTTTAATTCGCTTCCAATACCATCGATGTTTTTTAGTGTTTCGAAAACATTACCCGTTAGTATAACATCTCTCACCATTGACACTATCTTGCCATTTTTTATCATATATGCCTTTCCGGAAGAAAACGTAAACATTTCCAACTCTGTCTGACCCCCAAGTGCGCTAACAGCATATATCCCATTATCAACATCACGTATCAAATCATCGAAACTCATATTTCCCCTTTTTATGTACGTATTCGTCATTCTAACAATTGGCGGAAATCTATAATTTATTGCTCTCGCATTACCTGTAGGTCTCTCGTGCAAGCGAAAAGCGGATTCCCTGCTATGTAATCTGCCAACGAGCTTACCGTCCTTTATGAGATAGTTTTTTTGCGAAGGGACCCCTTCATCGTCATATTTATACGAGCCTCTCATTCCCTTCATAGTACCATCGTCAATAACAGTAAGACTCTTCCTTCCAAATTTTCTTCCGAGTTTCATTATCTTTTGCATATTTTTGTTCTTGGAAATAAAATCCGCTTCACTCAAATGTCCAAATGCCTCATGGGCAAAAACACCCGTAAGAAGTGGGTCAGCAATTATGGTGTATACGCCCGCTTTAACCTTTTTGGCTTTTAGAAGGTCAACTGCGTCCTTCTTAACTTCTTCCACTGCCTCTTCATGTCCATAAACAATATTAAAACCGCTCGTATCCCCAAATGACTTACTTATCATTTGAATATTCGCTCCATCCTTGGCAATAGCGGTAAAACCAATACCGCAGTACACGTGTTCTTCCACAATATCTGAACCTTCTGAGTTAATATAAAATCTCCGCTGAAAAACATCCTCATAGAGCACCCGTGAACTCTGGACTTTCTTGGCTTTCAGTATCTGCGAGTTATATGCCTTCACTACTCTTACCTTCTCGTCGATGGATACGTCTCTTGGATTATCTTTTATCTTCAGATTAATTTCATCAACATATGGTTTCGTTCTTGCCAGTTTACCCTTATTGCCTTTACCTCCAAGTCTCGCCTGTTTTGCTGCAAAATCTATGTTAGATTTCAATTCATCGGAACTATTAAATGAAGCAAGTGACCACACACCATTCGAGAACGCTCTTACATTACCTCCGATATCAACATATTGATTTAGTAATTCAAGTTCTTTTCCCACGTATCGAATCAAAACTCCCTGTCTTTCCTCAAGATGAACTTCTATGAAAGGAATACGAACTTTCGATAACATTTTTCTTATCTTCTCTCTCATCCTATTTCCTCCTCGCAATCACGACAGCCGCTTTTTTTACAACTTTTCTATCCGATAACTTATCAACCGCTTCAAGAAAAACTACATATAGTCCTACAGGTAATTTCTTTTGAATTTCGTCTTTGCCATCCCAGATAAATTCTCCATTTCTGCCTGAATCCTGTTCTTTTAAAAGACAACATTTCCTTACCCCACTCCTTGTGTATACAGACAAATTTACCTTTGCCTGATTAAACGGTAACTCGTAAGAAACCACTATTCGCTCTTCGTATCCATCTCCGTCCGGTGAAAAAGGATTCGGACTTAAACTCAGCACGGTTGAGAAAGATGTAGAAGTAGCGAATATACTATTTCTCGTTCCAGGTGAACCCCCCTTATAATCGCATGAACTACCCCAATTCCACGCAAATCTGCTCTCAGCATCAGGATTAATTCTTTCTATTGAAATACCTGATTCATAACTATCTCTATAGTAAACCGCATCATAACAAAACAAGCAACCATTCATGAGAGTAAGTGTATCACTATCGTTTTTTAAAGTCAACCATTTTTCACTTTCTATTATTTTAGACGGAACATTTCCCCATTTGGTTTCGAATATCGTTTTATCATCCACAAAAATCACATACTCGTTTGCTTTAAGCACGAAATGTTTATTGGTTATACCTGTTTTTTTACCGAATCCTACACCCATTTCCCATCCGCACAAATCGATCGGATGAGATGAGCGGTTGTATAATTCAATCCATTCACCACCTGCATCAGGATTGCACATTATCTCATTAATAACTACATCACCAATCGGGTTTCCTACCTTCAGCATCCTGAAATTTTCTGCTTTCTCGGATTCTTTGAGTTTAGCACCAATACGCTTGTTTCCGGACGATACAGGCATCCATTCAACATCAATCCCCAATGTTCCTCCAAATGGAGCAATGGGCTCAACCTCGAAAACCGCTTTAATCAACTCGTTCGTTGACATTGCCGAATCCCAATCGTCATCGGAAAAAAAATCAATATTCACATTTTCTATTGTATCTTCACTTTGATTTTGAAGAAGTAAACTCACAGTAACAAGCTCGTTCTTGTTAATTTTTCCAGGATAAATATTGAATCCATAATCAGGGAAAACAATATCGGAAGCTGAGTAACAACTGTTCGCACCACCCGGAGTTGAACCAGATGAATCTTCGCAGGATGCCCAATAAAGTTCATTATCCGGATAATAGAGAGAAACACGTTCTGAGGATATCCCATCCCCGGGGTCATACGGGATAGAATCGTTCTCATTCATGGGCGTCCCGTAACTGGAAACAGTATCAAGAGATGAATTAAGAAGAATAACCGGGTCCTTAGTTGAAAGTCCATCTCCAATCGTGGTATTTCCTACTGTTACAACAAGAGTGTTTTCCGGAAAATCATAAGGCATTATGTAATTCCCATTTCCCGCATCGGTATATTCAGGGTCAAGTATTACGGCGTATCCTCCGGGCAAAAGAAGGGTCGTTCCGAAGATGACATCAGGGTCATTAATCAAAGCATCCGTCCATACAATAATATCATCGACTGCATCGAGATCACTAACCTGGAACAATGAAAGATCTATAGTATCCTTCGAAATATTCACAATTTCGACAAATTCATTCCTGTCCCCGGGACTTCCAACGCCCGAATCTGAACCCTTGACATTACTCATCACTTCGTTAATGACAATATCAGATGCGCATATTTGCGAAAACACACCAGACACAAACAACACCATTAGAATCCTGCAAGAATTTTTCAACAATATTCTCATTTTACTGAACGTCATTGCGAGTGTTCTCTCTTAATTTCTTCCGAAGCAATCTCATCTCCCTTTCACCATTCTTAAAGCCACGGTTTCTGTTGCTCTACCTTGCCCTCCCCACCCTAACATCTATTTCACAGGCGAAGCCGTTTAATTGACAGCGTCAGCATTAGTTTACAATGAAATGTTCGTTTACAGCCGAAGGCGTTTGCTTTACAGCTAGGTGTTCAGTCTCCGTTACTCCGTTTCGCTCCTCACTCATCTCTCTTCTGCCTTTTTTCCCTTGACATTTCCTCACTTTTGCCTTAAAATACTGTGTATGAAGGATAAAGTAGTTCTTACACATTTCAGAGATGTTGCTGAAAGATTATCCTGTAGGGTTATTTTTGACAAATTCGATGGCAAAGGTGGGCACTGCATCGTCAAAGGAACCCAATACATAATCATCAACAAACGACTCCCCCGCGTTGAACAAGTCGAAGTGTTCAGCGAAGCATTAAAAAGACTTCCCATAGACACCGTTTATATCCTTCCCCGTATTAGAAAATACATCGAAACCGATTAATTTCCATTTTCCTACTTTCAGTACAAATTTCACCACAGAGACACTGAGACACAGAGAAAACATTTTTTAGGTTTTCAACCAATTAAACTAATTAAACCAATACAACCGTAGGTTAAGGTTAACGTTGAGTATGAATACACGATTTTTCTCCTTTGTTAGAGCCAAAGGCATTTGTTTCACAGGCGAAGCCGCGTGCCCCGTATGCCACATAAAATAAGTTCTTACGTTATGTCGCAGTGGTCATATGGGGTTCGTTTTACAGCCCGAAGGGCGTTTAATTCACAGTGAAGCGTTTTATTCACAGCACGAAGTGCGTTTATTTTAGTCCGTTTCATTTCCCAACCGGTGGTTTGTGAATTGAATGTCCGGAAACATCATCAAATGCTTCCATTACGATTTCGGAAAGTGTTGGATGCGGATGAATTACATTTTCCAGTTCCTTCACATTCATCCTGAACTGACACGCCATTGTAATTTCCTGAATAAGTGTGTCGGCACCTGCTCCAAGTATCTCACCACCTAATACAATTCCTTCCTCATCGGCAATTACCCTCACATAACCCTGTTTTTCGCCTAATGTATGTGCCCTTGAATTTCCAATATATTGATATTCACCTATTTTAATCTTTTTTCCGCTTTCCCTTGCAGTCTTCTCTGTTAAACCAACGAGTGCGGCGGGAGGATGAGAAAATATGCAACTGGGAACTGAATGATAGTCCATTTTTGCCTCGACCTCTGCAATATTCAGCGCAGCAACAATACCTTCTTTTGATGCTTTATGGGCAAGAAGCATTCCTCCCCTAACATCACCTATTGCATAGAGTCCCTGAATATTCGTCTTCATTGTCTCATCGGTTCTGATGAATCCGTTCTCCATTTCCAATCCCAATCCTTGAACATCGATACCCTCAAAACAAGCTACCCTTCCGACTGCAACAAGCATCCTATCAAACTCACATTTCTCGCCGTTTGAAAAAGTAACTCCAACCGAGTTCTCCTTTTTCTCAATTTCTTGTACTGTAGTTCCTAAGAGGATTTTTATTCCGCTCTTTTTTAACTGTGCTTCAAGTGCTTTCGACAGTTTTAGAGCCCCAACGGTTGGAAGTATGGAATCCAGCATTTCGACTATTGTAACCTCCGCTCCTAACAAATTGAAAAAAGTAGCCATTTCTATTCCAATAACACCTGCTCCAACAATAAGAAATCTTCCAGGAACTTCTTCGATATCCAGTGTTTCCCTGCTTGTCAAAATGAGCTTTCCGTCTGGTTTCAAAACCTTAACAACCTTTGGTTTTGAACCCGTTGCAATAACAATGGATTTCGCTCCAACCTTCTTGTCTCCAATCTTAACTTCGCCGGATGAAATAACTTCGCCTTCTCCCCTCTCTACCATAACTCCGTACTTCTTCAGTAAAAACTCGACGCCTTTGACACTTCTTGAAACCACCGTCTTCTTGCGTTTCATAATCTCATTGAGTGAATAGGATACCTTACCCGAGATTTTAACACCAAATGTCTCGAGCTTTTTGATTTCTGCGAATTTTTCCGCAGACATAATCAAAGCTTTTGTTGGAATACATCCAATATTCAAACAGGTTCCCCCCACCCATTCCTTTTCAACAAGACATACGCTCTTTCCCAGCTGCGCAGACCTTATGGCAGCAACATAACCACCCGGTCCACCTCCAATAATAACAACATCATAATCACTCATATAGTACTCCTCTGTGTCCTCTGTGGTTTTCTTTTCCTGTGGTTGCTTACATAATGCCTTCCAAACTACACTACATCAATACCCTGAATTTGCTAATTTTTTTCTGAAGTCCATACCGTGAATATCCCAATTCTATTGCGGTCTTGCTGATATTACCTTTATTTCTTAATAGCGCCTTCCTTATTTCTCTTTCCTCAAAGTCCTTCACTCTCTCTTTCAGTGTCTTATTACTTTTCGGATATAAGAAAACCTTCTCGGGAAGGTGGAAACTATCCACCACTCCGCTGCTGCACAGTTCAACAACCTCCCTGATAACCATTTCGAGTTCTCTGATATTTCCTGGCCAGGGATACAGTTTAAGTGCATCTACTGCATCATCTGTAAAATATATTTCTTCTTTTGACCATTTGTGTGCAAAATAATCTGTAAATTCTTCTATGTGCCCTATTCGTTCCCTTAAAGGCTTCAGTTCAATAAATGAACCACAGAGCCTGTAATAAAGGTCTTCCCTGAACCTGCCTTTTTCGACAATGAGAGAAATGTTTCTGTGTGTTGCAGAAATAATACGCACATCGAACTTCTGAGGTTTCTCCGCACCAAGCCTCCAGCTCTCTCCCGAATCCAGGACTCTTAGCAATTTCCCCTGAACAACAAGTGGTAAATCCCCTATTTCATCAAGAAAAAGTGTTCCCTTGTGAGCAAGCCCAAACTTGCCCTGTTTACCCGTTTTGTGTGCTCCTGTAAACGCACCTGCCTCATGCCCAAACAGTTCATTTTCAAACAAATCACGCGGCACTGCCCCACAGTTAATGGATATGAAAGGTTCATTACTTCTCTTTGATTCAGAATGAATAGCCTGTGCTAATAGCTCTTTTCCGACACCACTTTCTCCTTGAATTATGACCGGTATATCGCTTTTTGCCGTTTGATGCGCAAGGGCTTTGACCTTTCTCGGAAGACCGACTATGTCCTTGAAAAGAAATCTTGCAGTGAAATCTGTTGATTTATTCCCTGATTTCTGTTTTGCCATAGACTGGCAAATATCACATCACAGGTTTAATGTCAAGTCAAAAATTACTGACTGTCATTCTGACCCTACATTTTATTTAACAGGGAATTAAAGAGATTTTATTTTCGTTTTACAGCCGCAGGCGTTTAATTACAGCATCAGCGCCTGCCCCGTATGCCACGCAAAATACATTCTTGCCTTATATTGTAGTGCTCATATAGGGTTAGTTTACAACGAAATGTTTGTTTACAATTCTTGCGTTCTTGCACTTTTAACTTTTCACTTTTCACTTTTGACTTTTAACTTGGCAACAAAGCCCCATATCATTCTAGGTAATCAAAACTTGACAACAAAGTCTATATATGGAAAGCCGGGGAAAAGTAACTCACCAAAATAGTTAAAAAAAGCGAGGTCCACACTTAATTTTTCACCAAAAAAACGCATCCCGTAGGAAATCATAGGATACTCCACACCGGGAAACATCCAGTTCTCTGTTACAAATGCTGTCCGTCGTGACGTTCTTTTCTCCGCACCGAGCATAAGCATTGGTTTATCTGCTAATTTCCAATCCATATATCCGTAACCCGCACCACCAGTGATGCTTCCATCTGGGTTTCCCAATGTCCCTACTGTATAAACAATCCCTACTGATGGAGCAGGGTCATCTCCAAAATCAGGAATTTTAACCATCATAGCACCGACGGACAGAGCACCGCCGTCTCTCTGAATTAGTGCAACTTTTGGTGTAAAGACAAAGATATTATGTTTAACAAAATCAGGCGTCGGCAAGATCGACATCCCCCCTGACAAAGTCACATTATTCGTTACACCCACTGCAAACATTGTGAAGAAAAGGTAATAATCTGCAAAGTAGGCATCTCCCTTTTTCAAACAGCGCCCCGTAGGTGCAAAATAGAGCCTTGTGGAATTTGGGTTAGAAAACCAGTATACCCCTTCTTTCATCGAGGATACTGGCACTTCTTTTATTTTTTTGATTTTTGAGATAAGAATTGTTATTTTCCCAAATTTCGATTCAAAGTCAATTTCATTTTTCCTGATTTCAGCGATTCGACCGACAAGCATCGAACCGTCAGTCGTTGTAATAATTTGCGTGTGACTTGAATCAGGTATCCTCAATGTACCTATTATGGCACTCCTATCAGCGGTTTTTCCTTCAGTCCCACCATAATTATCAATATAATCCCTTAAGGATTTGATGGATTGTTCGCTTTGAGCCCATCTTGACTTTTTCTCTTCACCATTTTCCTCGTATGTTATTTCAGCAACATAATTGCTGTCTGGAAGCTCGAGAAAAACAGCAGACTTAAATCCCTTATAAGCCTCAAAAAGACCAAAAGACTCCCGCTCTTCTTTATCAATCACCTCACCCACCCTATCGCTGATTACAATCACCTTCTCCTGACTTTGTGCGAATCCAACTCCGATGCTACAGAAGGCTACGAGTACTATCATCGTAAGCAGTTCAATATGTGAAAATGAAAATCTGTTATTCCTCCTCATTTTCCCTCCTTACTTTGTTTGCTTTTTCTTTATTGTTCTATACCAGAAAAACATCCGAAAGTCAAGATTTTTTTAAAGAGGAAAGTTATCATTCCCGGGGTGTAATCCCCTCTAAAAAGAGGGGATTTAGGGGTGTCTTCTGTCATCCTGAGCAATGTCATGCTGAATTCTGTGATGAACAATGTCATGCTGAATTCATTTCAGCATCTTGTTTCCCCCTTTAACAAAGGGGGATTTAGGGGGATTTTAACCAATCCAACCAATACAACCAATCCAACAATTTTTTTGCTTCGCACTTTCTGTTATCCTAAATTACTTAATTAGCCAATAAACTCAACGACTCTGTGGTCCATTTTCAATCCCATAGACCTGTTTCGGGGCAAGGTACTTGGGAAATCTTTCTATAAGCTCTCGACGCAGAAGATAGCAGAAATGACAGGCATCAACATAAGTTTCCTTATGTTCTACCTTGTATTCCTTTGCCAGAAGAGCAGGTCCCCCTCTTATCAGTGACGCACAGATTGGATGTAAATCTGCATTATAATTCTTGACCAGTTTGGATAAAGGTGTTTTCCACATATTACCCATACTCAATCCCTGACAGATATGAACATTACCATAAGCATCGAGGTGAACCCTTTCTGGTTCCATTAAATCTTCATAAGGACATTCTGTAAACTCCTTCCAGTTCCTTTGTGGCAGACCTTCCAGTAACTTCTCGACTGCTCTACCTCGAAACACTGCTCCACCTGCAACAACTGGTGCACCTTTGTTTTGCTCTCTGTCCAGGGGAGTTTCAATAGTAGGTTTTTCGATACGGATTGAGTTAAGAGGAATCCCTAACTTTTTCGCTGCATCCAAAGCCCGTCTCGAAGGATTTTCTTCATCCTCGCCATAGTGAAACGAATCATCACTTATGCTAAGGTCACTCACTCCTTCTTCCTTTAATGGTTTAAACCACACCTCTGCATCTTCTTTGGTTGTGCCATAATATCCATTGGTTACAACACCGGTTTTGAAACCCATTTTATTAGCAATTCTGATTCCCTCAACCATTATTGGATAAAATAGAAATGGCTCACCGCCTTCAAAATAAATCCATTTGACTGTGCCAATCTTTACTGCTTCTTCAAGCACCTTCTCTATCTGTTTCAAAGTAAATGTGCCCTTCGCATTAGGGCTACTATATACAAAACAGTGGTCACATTCCAGATTACACATATATGTGAGAAGAAAATGGAGTCCTGTTAACATAATTTTACCTCCTATTCGAAATTCAATTCATCCCTTATAACTCATTCATATCTATGTTGGTTGCAATATATTTTGTCAGCTTTCATTACTATTGCCTTACCATGAATTTATATCAAACGAATAATCGTAAGTCAAGATTTATTAAGAAGATTTCACAGGGTTTAGGGGATTTCAACCAATTAAACCAACAAAACTAATCCAACCAATCTAACAATTCTTTTACTTCGTATTTTCTGTTTCCTAAATTACTAAATTACTCAATTACGTTCTATTACAGCACGAAGTGCGTTTATTTTACAGTGAAACGTCTGTTTCACAGCGTAGCATTAGTTTACAATGAAATATTTAATTGCAGCGAAGCGTTTATTTCACAGGCGAAGCCGTTTATTTCTCAGCACGAGTGTTCGAGTGCTGTCCCCTTTTTTTTCAAATTCACATTCTCTACTTGCAATGACAAATGGAAAAAAGTGCTTGACAAAGAAGATAAAGATGTGTAAAAAGACAAGGGGATACGATTAAAATAGGAGTGCGGAATTTTTATGGACCTTGACAAGGAGTAAGTACGGGAATGGTAAAAGACGGTTTCAAGTATGCGAAAACAGTAATAGACACTTTTACAAAACTGCTGTCTGGGAATGATGCAAAATAGAAACATTCTGAAAGGAGTTCAAGATGCGTAAATCATTATTTGTATTTGGGTTTATTATCGGGCTTGTATGTTTCATGTCTCACCAATTGAATGCTCAATCAGTGGTCTCTACATTACCCACACAAAATGAGTTAGGGGTAGCTTGTGGAATTAATATCCAGGCAACATTCGATACTACCATGAACTCTGCTACCATGGATTCAACGACATTTACTGTGTGTGGTATGTCTTCTGGCAGACATTATGGGGTTTATTCTTATGATGGACCCACAAAAACCGCTACATTTGAGGCTTATGTAGATTTCAAGCCTGGTGAAATTGTATGGATAACCCTATCCCCAGAGATACTAACAACCGACGGCGATTCAATCAACCCATATTCATGGTCATTTACTATAGAGGCAATAGATGGGAGCGCTAAATTTGCGCCAAAAGCCGATTACTCAACTGGAACTCAGCCCTATTCTGTCTTTTGTTCTGATTTAGATTCAGATGGTGATATAGATTTAGCTGTTGCAAATTCTATTTCCTTCACAGTATCTGTTTTGCTCAATAATGGTGATGGCACTTATGCGCCAAAAATCAATTACGCAACTGGAAATTGGCCCTATTATGTCTTTTGTTCTGATTTAGATTCAGATGGTGATATAGATTTAGCTGTTGCAAATTGGGGTCCCAGCACAGTCTCTGTCTTGCTCAATAATGGTGATGGGACATTTGCGCCAAAAACTGATTACTCAACTGGAACTAATCCCCGGTCTGTCTTTTGTTCTGATTTAGATTCAGATGGTGATATAGATTTAGCTGTTGCAAATTTTAGTCCCGGGACAGTCTCTGTCTTACTCAATAATGGTGATGGGACATTTGCGCCAAAAACTGATTACTCAACTGGAACTAATCCCTTGTCTGTCTTTTGTTCTGATTTAGATTCAGATGGCGATATAGATTTAGCTGTTGCAAATTTTAGTCCCAGCTCAGTATCTGTTTTGCTCAATAATGGTGATGGCACTTTTGCACCAAAAACCGATTACGCAACTGGAACTTTGCCCTATTCTGTCTTTTGTTCTGATTTAGATTCGGATGGCGATATAGATTTAGCCGTTGCAAATATGAATTCCAACACAGTATCTGTTTTGCTCAATAATGGTGATGGCACTTTTGCACCAAAAACCGATTACTCAACTGGAAGTAATCCCTATTCTGTCTTTTGTTCTGATTTAGATTCAGATGGTGATATAGATTTAGCCGTTGCAAATTATGCTTCCAGCTCAGTCTCGGTTTTGCTAAATAATGGTGATGGAACATTTGCTCCAAAAGCTGATTACCCAACTGGAACTGGTCCCCGGTCTGTCTTTTGTTCTGATTTAGATTCAGATGGTGATATAGATTTAGCTGTTGCAAATGCGAGTTCCAACACAGTCTCTGTTTTGCTCAATCGGTCATCCTGTCAGGATATTGAGCTTTCAGCAGATTCTTATGACTTTGGTGAGGTCAAAAAAGACAGCTCTGAAATCTGGAGTTTCAAGATTTATAATGTTGGGGTCGATAGCAATTTAGTAATAGACATTACATCAAGCAATCCTGTCTTTACACCTACACCAACCACAGACACAATACCTCCGGATGACTCATTATCCGTAACCGTAATCTTCACACCTGATTCAATAAGGGACTACATGGACTCGCTCACAATATCAAGTAATGACCCGGATGAGCCTGTGGTTTATTGTGTATTAACTGGCAAAGGCATTCAACAAGACATTGCATTATCCGATACAACTTATGATTTTGGCGATGTTGCGGTCAGCGATTCTTCTGACTGGACATTCAAGATATTTAATCTTGGAAACACTCCATTAGATGTTGACAGTTTGAAAAATAACCTGACTGCTTATCAGATAATATCGCCTTCTTTCCCACAAAATATACCACCCAATGATAGTGTAGTTGTGACCGTCAGGTTTACGCCTGATACAATAAAAACATATCAAGATACGCTATCTATCTTCAGCAATGATCCGGATGAAGGTATTGTATATGTCTATCTCACAGGAAACGGAATAGATGCAACACCACCTGCTGCACCCATTGGCCTAACTGCTAATGGCTCAAATCCATCACCCTGGACCAGGGATTCTACATTTATTATCAACTGGACCAATCCTCCTGACCTGAGCGGGATAGCCAGAGCATTATATAAATTAGGTTCTGCACCGACATCGAATTATGATACTACAGGTTCTATGTCACCAGCATCTCCAGATACAGTATTTTCAGCCATAGAGGGAAGTATTCCAATGTATGTCTGGCTTGAAGATGGTTCAGGTAATGTGGATTATAATAACAACTCATCAGTCAATTTGAGATACGATATAACCCCGCCATCTACTGTTATCATAATTTCACCTCAAGACAGTGCATATCTGAAGAACAGCACTGTTAATTTCATCTGGAATGAGGCAAGTGATACACTGAGCGGTGTTGATCATTATGTTTTGCAGTATGCCTTAGATAATGGTTTCTCGCAGGGGTTGGTTGAGACGACTCTTACCGATACAGCATTCAA